>JACCEA010722435.1_pt1 | contig 14660 bp, 20 predicted proteins | sample 7449851 | NCBI WGS metagenome assembly JACCEA01 (sample SAMN15323453, study PRJNA562643) | freshwater metagenome | isolation source: river surface water | place: USA:Blue River Watershed | collected 2017-08-18 | reverse complement strand
GTACCTTTCAGCGAATCAGACACTTCCTTGATGATCGCCGAGAAGACGCTCGCAGTGACTGTATAGCGCGCGATCTGATACTGCAGCTTCAACAGCTGCGCAGTCGTCACCTCGCCGCCTTCCGGAATGGCGCCGAGTGCCTGACGAAGCGAGGTGTCGGCTGTCTCCATCGGCGTCTGGATGTTTTCATAAATCGCATTCAGCCCGGTGTTTCTCAAGTCTGCCATGGTGTTCTCCCTTCGTGACGGACGGCTGGCTCGCCTTCGATCATCATCATGACCAGCATCGCGCTTTGCGTTGCCTGGCTTATTGCATCGATTGTCTGGAAATCTTTTGGCGACTGAAGCCGTTGCGCTTGAATCGTCAGCCGCTGTTGCAACGCCGCCAGCGCCGTGATGATCTCCTGCCGCAGTTTGCCGCTGGAGTCGGCCTGCAGGAAGTCTTCCAGCGTCGCGACCATTTCATCAGTCAGTTCCATCGTTCACCTCGCAATCTTGAATCGTTCGTTGCCGTCGAAGATGACTTCCTGTTCGCCGACCGTACTTAACGTGTGACCATTGGCGTCGCCACCCCGGCCGATTCTCTGGCCGCTTTCTGTCACGATGAATGGCATGCTGCCGCCGACCACCATTTGCACATCGACAGGCGGTTTGCGGTAGGCCACGATGATCGTGGCACGAATCGGCAGCAAGTTCGCATACTCATTGCCAAAGTTGGCGAGCAGCCTTTCCCATTGGAGGAGATCTGGCTCGCCCAGGCGGCCTCGAACGACAAACTCCGGATGCCGTTCGATCACCTGTAATTTGCCGGTCAGGCCCGCCGCCAGCATCCTGTCCTCCAGCAAGGATGGCAGATCCTCTGATGTCAGCAGCCGGCCAGTCACAGCCGCTATACCAGGAACATCGCTACGCAAGCGTTCGGTCAGTGATTCGCGTATGGCAGCGCTGCTGACAGTCCCGGTAATTTCAACGCGGCCGTTTGTGACGCCGATGACGTTCACTTTCATTTTGCGCGGATCTGCCTGCTTTTCGACCACTTTGCGCGCCGCGATCAGCAGCTCACTGTCCACGTGAATGACGACCGGCGTCGTATTGCCGAATTTGCGTACTGCAGCCACGATTCGGTCGCGCGACGCCGGCTCGCGTGCATAGCCCGAAACTCGCAAAACACCATCCGCATCCTGGGTCACGCTGATGCGTTGTCCGGGGGCGACGCGCGCCAGATTTTCCTGTAACTCCAGAGTCGCGTCGGGCGCGCTTGAGGCGCTTGCCGGCTCATCTGTATCGCCTGATACCGCACGACCATGCACCAGCCAGGCCGTCATGGCGAAAGCCATGACGCCGAGCATGGCGACAATTGCGATGGGTGTTGTCGCTGCGTTCCATGATCGGCGATGATGGTTGGCTGGCTGGTCAGATACCCTTTCGTTTTTTGCCGACGTCTCGGCTTCCGTGGGTGCTTCAGGCTCAGGCGGAGGCGAGGCAAGCCCGGCGATCGCAGCGACTTCTTCAGGGTCTGGCCATGTCGCATCGACATGGTCGATCGCGATCCAGACACCACCGAGCTCGATGGGCATGCCAAGCCGCAGCGCGAGCGTGCCTTGGAGTTCGTTTCCCTGAGCGTCGAATACCTCGCCATCAATGGGGGTGACCGACGGCGTCTCGCCATCGAAATCCAGGCTCGCATGGCTCTCCCGCATACGAGGACCGGCAAGCATCACGGAACATTCGTCGCCCGTACCCAGCAAGTAGGTCCCGGGCGACAGCGGAAGTCGGCTGCCAGCCTGGGGACCATAGAGGACTCGCAACTCAACCTGAGCTAACATGGCCTCGAGATGGGGTTCGATCTTCATGGCTTACCCGAATGACCTTTCAACCCGACCGGGATACAATCGCTTCGTTTTCCATAACCTGACCCAGCCATGCCGATACTCACCGAGAACCGCGGACAGATCGCAATTCTTCGCCCGCACGGTCACATCGACAAGTCGATGGCGGTGGAGCTGGAAGAGCTGCTGGCAACAGCCATTGATGATGGGGCGATCAATTTGGTGATCGATTTCTCCGCAGTTGCTCATATTGGCAGCGACGGTCTCAAGGTCATTCTCGGAGGCTTGAAGCGCTTGCAGACCTGTGGCGGGCGGCTTGTACAGGCCGGCGCCAGCGAGGATGTGCGTGCCGTGCTCGATGTGGCAGGCTTCTTTGCTCTGCTTGGCCAGTTCGATACTGTCGACGAAGCTGTCTCCCAATTGCAGGAGGCAGGGGCGGGGCCCGCAGTGGCCAATTGACCTGTCAGCGCGAGGACTCATAGCTCCACCCGCGCCAACGGCTGTATGTTCACATCGGAGGTGAGCTCCTGATACGAGAGCACCGGGAGCTCGTACAGTTCCTGCTCGATCATCTTTCGCATATAACGCCGAATATCCATCGAAGTCAGCAACACCGGCTTTTGCATCGAGCGGGTGAGGTCTCCCACGGTCTTCTTTATGTTCTCCAGCAGATGTCGTGATGTGGCCGGATCAAGGGCGAGATACGATCCTCCAGAGGTCTGCCGCACGGCGTTCCTCACCGTGTCTTCTACGGCCGGCGCAAGCAAGTAAGCTGGCAGCACATTCAATCCGGCGGAATGCCGGTAGCTAATGTGACGCTTCAGCGCCACGCGAACATATTCGGTCAGCATGACCGAATCTTTTTCTTTTTGGCCCCACTCGATCAGTGCCTCCATCACCGCACGCAGGTTGCGAATGGAAACGCCTTCACCCACGAGTCTTTGAAGAATCTCTGCAATTTTGTGGATCGGCATAACACGCTGGATTTCTTTCGCCAGTTCGGGAAAGCGTGCTTCCATATCCGTCAGAAGGGTGCGCGTTTCCTGAATGCCGATGAATTCGGCTGCATGCTTTTTGAGCACGAGTGCTATGTGGTACGACAGCAATTGGGTTGGCTCTAGGAAGGCGATACCTGCATTGGCAATCGGACCTTTCAACTCGGCTGATGCCCAGAGCGTCGGTATTCCCGGCAGGAAGCCCTTATCCTGTTCGAATGGAATGGTAAGCGCTGCGAGATTGTCCGGATCTTCGCGAACCAGCAGGTAATTTGGTCGCATGCGTCCTTGGGATACGGGAATTTCCGCCACCAGAATCGCGTAATTTTCATCGGGAAGTTGTCCGTTGAACCGCAGCGTAATTCCCGGGAAAATGATTCCCAAATCCTCGAAGAGCGCCCGGCGCACCTTGACCAGCTCGTCATTCAGCAATTTTGACGAAAAGGCTTTTTCAAGCCCGGGGTTCATGTCCACCAGTAACGGCACAGTAGGAGCGAATGATTCGCCTTCATTGCCGGCCTTGTCGGCCGGTCCTTCCGGCGTGCCAGCCGATACGGTGGAAATTTTTCCTGTCTTTGGGTCGACAACCTTGCGTTCACCTTTGAAAAAGGCATAACCAATGATGCCCACTCCCGCGGACAGGATCAGGAACGTGACCGTCGGCATGCCGGGAATTGCGGCGAATCCGAGCATGACTGCAGAACCGATCATGAAAGCCTTCGGCTGCGCCAACAGTTGCGCGCCAATATCGCTACCGACATTCGACCCGCTGCCGTCGCTGCTGGTTACGCGTGTGACGATCATGCCCGCGCAGATCGAAATGAACAGTGCGGGAATTTGGGCTATCAGGCCATCGCCGATTGTCAGAATCGAGTAAACCTTCACAGAATCTGCCGCTGTCAATCCACGCTGCAGCACACCGATCAGCACACCACCGAGCAGGTTAACTGCGACGATAATCAGCCCGGCGATCGCGTCACCTTTCACGAATTTCATGGCGCCGTCCATCGCGCCATACAACTGGCTTTCCTTGCCGACCAGGTCGCGCCGCCGGCGTGCCTCATCCATATCGATCGTCCCGGCGCGTAAGTCGCCGTCGATGGACATTTGCTTGCCCGGCATTGCGTCAAGAGAAAATCGAGCTGCCACTTCGGCGACACGCTCGGAGCCCTTGGTAATCACGACAAACTGAACGACAGTCAGGATCAGGAACACCACCAGGCCAACCACCAGATTGCCACCCACGACGAAGTTGCCGAACGTGTAGATGATATGGCCTGCATCACCGTTCAACAGAATCAGGCGGGTCGTCGCAATGCCAATGGCGAGGCGAAATAAAGTGGTGACCAGCAGCACGGAGGGAAACGAAGAAAAGGCGAGCGGATTTGGCAGGTACATCGCCACCATCAGCAAGATGGCCGAAAGGCACATGTTGGTAGCGATCAGTGCGTCAATCAGCCATGTTGGCAACGGCAAGATCATCATGAAGATGATGCAGACAATCAGGGTTGCCAATACGAGGTCATTCCGTTTGACTGCCTTGTGCAGGAATGCCTGAATCTGCTGGGTGACCTTGTCCATTCGATGTGCTCTTTTAACCGTCAGTCTGTCGATGGCGAATGAACATTCGCATTGCGCGGGCCGCTTCAAGAGGCTTGCCGATTTGCGAAAGCGCCTGCCCCCGCAACAACCAGGCTGCGGCAGGATCCGCCGGTGCCGGGAAAACAGTGTCAAGTACGGAAAGTGCCGCGACCGGATCACCTGAGCGGATTAGCGCGCAGGCGTGAGAAAGCTTCAGCTGCTGGTCATCATCGAAAACAACGCAGAGCGCATCGAAAATCATGGCGGCGCGGGCGGGCATCCCGTTTTGCAGAAGAAGCAGGCCGAGCAAGCGCAAAGTGTCCGACTCTTCCCCTGAAAAGGCAGATGCATCCGGCGAGAAGTACATGGGAGTCATCGTCAGCCCTGGATAAGCGAACAGAAATACATGTGAGCGAGTCGTGCCAGATCGTCCTGGTCATCAAGTAACAAGGCCAGCTTTCCATAGCGTCGCGATCGTCTGGGATCTGACTTTGCGAGCGATCGAATGCCTGAGCGTAGTGCTGACAGGTTCTCCCGAAACCGCGCCGGCTTGAGGAACGAGGTTGACGAGAACGCCGGGGTCAGTCGTGCCCAAAGGAAATCCTCAAAGGAGCGAAGCGGGAATAGTTGTCCCAGTCGAGGCTGGTCAGCCGAGTCTGCGGGGTGCAAGTCACCTTCGGGCATGTACACCGGCAGTGCCGCCGATCGCCGCGCAATCAACTCGATCCCACTATCCGGATGGAATGTGGGGATGGGAAGTGCCGAAACGCTGTGCATGTTCTGGGCCAATGGGTCATCCCGTCTTCGAACGAAGCTGGATTTACAAAAAACACTTCTCTCAAGCGCATTTTGTGTTGCTAAACCCACAAAAATGTTCCTTGGAAGCCGCAGAAGCACTAGGAACCAGGCTTTTCACAAAGTTACCAAGCGTTCAATGAATCCCGGGCTTGAAATTCCTTGACGATGTGCAGGGGCTATAAAGCAAAGGTGAAGAGATGACAGAGGTCGTGACTCCGACAGCGCTGAGTGAATGGTTGGAAAGTGACAATTCCGCATGTGTATTGCACAACCTGGCCATCGTAAACGCGCGGCTCTCTAACGTTCTTTCCGAGGTGCTGAATCTTCAGAAAGACATCGTTACCGAGGTTTCCGACGTGATCAAGAAAATTTCACAACTTGGAAACGAAATACGCCGTGTCAAGCTCGATGGCGTTGAAAACAGTAGCCAGGGTCCATTAGGAAGTACGAAAGAGGATTCGTTGCGCATCCTCAAGGCCCTGAAAGACTTGGGTATCCCGAATATGGACGCGGACATCAACGCCGCCAGCTCCGGAACCGGGCCATATATGGTTAAAAAGATCTGGATTGACTCCATCACGCCTTCCTTGCAGGGCGTAAGCGAGAGCGAGAGCAATCGCTCCCAGCAGGAAGGGCTGCGTCTGCAAACCTTTACCAATCGCTACACGCAATTTGCCGAACAGGCGTCCAGCGCATTACAGAAAAAAGCACAGAACCACGGCAGTCTGGTCAATAACCTTCGAATTGCTGGCTAGACAGCAAGAAAAGGAGAGAGGAACTGACAATGCAGCCAAAGTCGGGAAGTCAGCCCAATGATGTTTTCCAGCAAGCGGAAAAAACCATTCAACGCCTGATCGACGGAGCTTCGTTCGGATCTGCAGTCAATTTCAACGACCACATGGCGGAGTCTTTGTACAGCCGCGGCTATGTTCAATACGCACAGGGTCGCTACGAAGATGCAACGAAAACTTTTGGATTCATCCTTTTCAATGAGCCCTCAAACATTCGGGCGATGCGTGGATTGGCAAGCAGCCTTCAAATGCAGGGGAATTACGATCAAGCCTTGCTTTTTCTTGCCTACGCGGCAGTCGCCGATGATGACAACGCGGATATCAGTCTGCAGGTCATAGAGTGCCTGCTTCATCTTGGCAGGAAAAAGGATGCGCTGAAATTATTGGTTGATGTTGAGCGCGCGCTTGCCAGAAAGCCTTGCGACGAGTACGTACGGAACAAAGCAAACGGATTACGCGCGTTGATGGAAGCCGAGGAAAGTCGGCTAAATCAAAATCAAAGCGAAAGCTGATCATGGATATCAAATCAGGTGGCCAACCTCGACTCGACACTCCGGGCATCAATCAACAGTCGCCGTCAGGAGGGGCTGTAGAGCAAACCATACAGCGGAATATCGCTCAACCGCGAACAACGCAAAAATTCGAGTTGATAAACAAGTTGCAGGAAAAAGGTCCTGAGCTTCCGTCTGTGGCATGGAATCCCGCCCCTAGGATTCCTGGAATGATTCTTGAACCAGATATTGCACAAGTAATGACAGCTGACACCTTGGGGAAATCTCAAGACGAGCAGTTGAAAACACTACTGAATAACCTGAAATCTGCATCGGAGATCCTTGATGACGTAAACAAGAAAAAAATGGACAAGCTTCATAAACGCATGAATACAGTGCTGGAGCAGATCAAGAAGCAACAGGAAGCCAAGTTGGCCGGGGATATCACTTTTGGGCTTTCAATTGCCGCGTCAATACTTTCTCTGATCGGCGCAGCATTGCTGACATTCGTGTCGATGGGAGCAGCAGCGCCGGCGCTCATAGGTGCGGTGATTGGTGCAACAACCACCATCATGGATGGTGTCGATCGCGGGTTGCAGGAAGCCGGTGTGAAGTACACATCGGGGCCATTGGCAGGGAAACAGGCGACGGCATCATTAGCCGGCCTCGTTGGCGCAGCGTGGGAAGCGATGATGGTCTCCAGCCCCGAATTCCGGGCACTACCGAAAGAAGAGCAGGAAAAAAGAATTATGGGCATGCAGATTGCCGTGACCGTTGGCATGTCAATTCTGTTGCTTGGTGCAGGAATTGGTGCAGGTGCGGGAAGCGTAATGAAAGTGGCATCTGAGGGAGTCAAAGTCGGCAGCTCGCTGTCCGCCACGATGGGTCGTGTCGTTGGAAGTTTGGTTGGCAAAGGTGCGGAAATTGCCCAAACCATTACTGAAACAGCAAATAGCGCGAGCACGATAAGTTCGTCCGTTTTTGGCATTCAATTGGCGAACATCACTTTCGAATCAAATGAACTCGACAATCAGCGCCAGTTTTTTGAAGCACTGGCCGAGGCGGTACAGCGCCTTATCACTTCCAATCAGGAAAGTTTGGAAAATATCCAGCAATCCATCGCCGAATTCATTCAAGGCGTTTCCGAATCAAATGAAAATTTTTATAACGTTTCAAAAAATATTACAGCCAGCGTGTGATGCAAGGACTGAGGTGCACTTGGTTGATCGAGAGGAGGGGTAAAAATGGGCGGGCACATGGAAATCAGCGCGTCACTCCGCGAATCATTGCTGCAGATAGCAGAAGCAGCCCACGATAAATCCCTGAGTACCGAAGACAAGGAAAAAAAGCTGTCGGAACTGGCAGGCCCGGCACTGATCATGCTTGAAAACATGATCGAAAACGTTGGCGGGACGAGGCGCGAACTTCTGGACGAATTAAAAGAAATGATCCAGAGCGGAACATGGGCAAAGTTGCCTGAACCAAAAAATTTAACTCTGACCTTAACCAAAATCAACCGCATTTCGGCTGCGATCAGTGATGTCAAGGAAAAACTGATGGCCGACTCGAATGAGATATTCCGCGAGTTGTTGGAAATTATGCGAGAGATCATGCTGGAAAATAAATTTTCTCAAACAGTTCAGCATAAACGAGACATCGACGCTGCCGACGCGACTGCAAAAGCTCGAAAAACTGCCAATCAAAAGCAGCTCTCTGCTGACCTGGGTTCAGCAATCGCCCAAGGTGTTGGCGGTGTAGTCAGCGCAGCCGGTGCATGCGGGAGCATCGTCTCTGCCGGCAGATCCGCACGCAATGCAGCAGAAGCGACACAACTTGCTGGGGGAATAAAAAACAAGCAAAAGAATCCCGCCGACACACTTGATGCACTCGAAAAAAATGCTGAGAAAGCAAAGAACACGCTTGCCGATACCAAGGAAAAAATCAGAACAGATACTCAGGATCTGCAGAGTCTGAAACGGGCGGAGAAATTAAGAAGGCTCAAGCCTGCCGAAATAACTGAGAAGACAAGGCTTGAAGGGCTGGTTGGGAACAATGGGACATTACACACTCAAAAAAATAATGAACAAAATGCGTTCACGAACGCCAGATTCATTCACAAAGAACGGTTCGATAAGGTTGACAGTCTGCGAAAACAGGCCGACACCGACGTTGCCATGGCTAATGCGATACAAAGCTTGGCTGGCAGTATTGCCAGCGTTACTAATTCCGCTGGAGGAATCGCTTCCGCCATGGAAAAGCAATCTGCGTCAAGCGCGCAGTTAGATGCGGATAAGGAGGGTATTAACCGAGAAGTGGCTCAGAAAATGTATCAGGCTGCTTCCGATTCAGCAAATTCTGCACGAGAGGCATTGCGATCAGCGATGTCGATGATTTCGGCCATAGAGCAGACATTTTCAAGCATGAATTCTATTCTCGCGCGGAATTCAGTATGAATTCACTTGCAGAACCACCAGAACCAACGATCCCGATCACGCCGGAATCAATGGCTCCTGTCGATGGTATTCGTATTCTGAGGGAAAAACTCAGTGGCCTTCCTGCGTTTGAGCGTTTTACTGATGAACAAATAGAAATTATTTACGGGATCGCATATGCGATATTTAACCAGGGAAAGCTCGAGGCGGCGCATGGGTTGTTTGAGGCGCTTGTGCTTTATCGCCCAACTGACGCGAGAATAATGTTGGCATATGGAATTTGCTGCAAAAAAATGTTGCGTTTCGACGCGGCGATTCCGGCACTAATGGCGGCATTTTTTTGTAATACCGACGATTTGACAGCAGCAATACATCTATCCGAGTGTCTTGCAGTAACCGGAAGGCATGACGAGTGCCGGAAGGTATTGGATCCGCTGATCGACGTTGCAGAAATTGACGGAAAATTCGAATCAATTCAACGCCGTGCAAAAACCCTCAGGCAGATGCTCAAGAACGCGTGAAGCGAGGAACTCAGATGATTCAGCCAAGAAAAAACGAATCGAAGTCGGATCTGAAGGCGAAAGATATCCGTTTACTTGCTGCTATTGGGTTTATTTCGGCTCGATCTGGGTTGGCCGAGCAGAGTCGAAAGATATTTGAAGGCCTTGCGATCGCTCGACCCGAAAGTACATTTCCCTATATCGGGCTGGCGCTGACTAATCTATGCATTGGGGCCCCAGACACAGCTGTCGAGATTTTAAAGGTGCGCGGCCTGAAAGCAGTTCCAAATGACTCTGAACTACGCGCATGGCTGGCAATTGCATTCCATTATTCCGGGCAGGTCGTCGATGCAGGACAAGTTTGCGATCAATTGCAGAGTGAATACGGCGGGCCAGAAGTGCTAAGTACCTTGAATAAGGTGCTATCCAGGTATTTTAACGACGCCTCCCGAATTTATTCACCGCATTCTTTCGGGCAAGCGCAATGGGCCGCTGCTGCCAAGTAATACCGAGGCTTGATCCTTTGAGGGCGTTGGACAGATAGTGAAATATGGGAGAAGCCCAAAATGAACGAGGTCGAAGTGCTTAGAATTTTGGCGGAAACATCACCTCCTGAGAACGGGACTGAGCTTCCGTATGCGTCGCCATCAGTTCTCGAAGGAAGAGATCGCCTTACAAACTTGCTTTCCGAATACGAGCCGGCTCCCGTAAGCGGCGCCGATCTCATGCTGTCTCTCCCAACTGTTCCAAAGCACAACGGGAGTGCAATGGGCGAAATGCTCGTTTCTAAACTTGACTCCGTAGGCGCGGAATTCAAGGCAAACATGGTGCGCGCCCATGAGGAGATGGAAAAGGCGCCGGACCAGCTATCTCTGCGCGATATCCTCAAGCTGGAGTACGAATTTGCGGTTATCACGCTCCAGATCGACGTGGTAGGGAAGGGAGTCCAGAAATCGGTTCAGAATTTGGATACCTTGGTCAAGATGCAATGAGAAAAATAACACTTGTTCGTTACGTTCTCGCGCTTTTGTTTGCCGCATTGTCAGGATGTGGCGGACGGGTGGAGTTATTGAAAGATATATCCGAGGGTGAAGCAAATGAGGCGATGGCCGTGTTGATTAACGCGGGAATATCTTCCTCGAAGATCCCGGGAAAAGAAGGGCTGGTCAGTCTCGATGTAGAGCAGTCGCAGGTTGCTCGTGCGATAACAATTTTGGGAGCAGAAGGCTTGCCGCGCGAGCGTTTTGCAAGGATGGGCGATGTATTTCGGAAAGAAGGATTGATCTCATCACCCATAGAAGAACGAGCTCGCTACATTTGGGCGCTTTCTCAAGAACTGTCAGCCACCCTTTCGCAGATCGACGGAGTAATAAAGGCACGTGTACATGTTGTTCTTCCTGAAAAAACTGGTGGAGGTGAACCAACATTGCCTTCCTCGGCGGCTGTATTCATCAAACATAAGCAGCGAATAAATTTGGATGACTCCATACCGCAGATCAAGCGTCTGGTTTCAAACAGCATTCCGGGATTGTCTGCCGATAAGGTGACCATTGTGATGGTGCCTTCGATCGCGAATGTCGAGCTGACATCAGGTGAAGCACAAGTCAAAACTAAAAAATTAACGAACTCAGATGAGAAGCCTAAGACAGCAATGTCTGGAAAAGACGACCAAAAAAAATGGATTCTGCCACTTCAAATCGCGCTGTTGGTCGTGGTAGCAGCGGGTGCTCTTTTCTTCTTCAACTACTTAGTACGCAGGAGAAAGCGGAATCCAAGTGTCGTATCACATCCAGTTACGAATTGAGCAAGACCAAAATGGATGACAAACGCGCATTACTTGCTTGCGGAGCTGAGCTTAGGCGGGCGATTCTGGAATTTAACTTCCGGCCGGCGCTGTATTTGCATCCTTCTCGCCGCGTACTTTATTTTCCTGAGATTGCAACCAGCGTTTGGGACAACCCGCGTACTTGTGAGCGCCTGTCTGCAATCATTCTTAAAGATTTGAAATGGCCCAACCCGTTTATCGAAGTGAATCACTGGGGCTGGAACCTCGCTTTGCTATCCCAAAACAATTTAAGGCGACTTGCACGTCATATAAGTGCGGTTTCGTTGCGTCATAAAGTTCGTGCAAGTTTGGCAAGGGAGCATGTGCTGTCCTGGAAGCAAAAACTTGGGCTGGACGCGTATAAGTTTGCGATAACCTCCGCGTCTCTATTGCCGGCATTAGGTATTGATGACGCTCAATTTGGAGAATTTTCTCCCGATGAAATGGGGTATGGCGTAATTTGTGCCGCTATCTCAGAAATGCCTGAAGAAATGCTGAAAAGAATGCAGTTAAAGCTTCCCGACGATTGCGCGCGAATATATATGGATTCTGTCAAGGCGAGAAAAATAATATCGACGATTCTTTATTTGTCGGAGGGCAAATGGTTTTCATCTCACGCGGTCACGTATTGAGTCGTCCGGATTTGGCCAAGAAAGTTATCAAGGCAGAGGATTTTTGGGCCTTCGCTCAAGCAAAACAGGCGTTGTCCGATGCAAAAATCGAAAAGGACCGTATTGTTACGTCGGCATTTTTGGCCTATGAGGAGGAGAAAAAAAGAGGATATCGAGAAGGCTTGGACATGGCGAAATTGGAGCAAAGTGCAAATATGATCGAGATAGTCAGTCAGACAGTCGACTATTTCTCTAAAGTAGAGACGCAAATGGTCGATCTAGTAATGGAAGCAGTTCAAAAAATTGCGATGGATTTTGATGACAGAGAAAAGGTTTTAAAGGTTGTCCGAAATTCTCTATCACTTGTAAGGAATCAAAAGTACATAACTGTCGTAGTGCATCCATCGCAAAGCGGAATTGTTTCTCAGGGAATTGAATCCATTAAATCATGTTTTCCCTCGATCGAAAAAATCGACGTTACGATTGACTCACGGCTTGGTTTGGATGCTTGCGTAATCGAATCTGAAATTGGACGAGTTGAGGCAAGTATGAAAGGCCAGATTGAGGCACTGAGATCGACTTTTAAAAAAGTTTTCGGGACGCCAGAGGTACAAGAAGGCGCGGAATTTTTCGAGCCGATTGGGAGTCATGAATGAGCCCATATTAATGGAGGAAAAAATTTACTTATCAACCAATTGTGAATTCAGCCATGTCTCGTTCGAAATTCGTTGAGATATCAGAAGGCATTTTTCGAGAGCTTGGATTTGCTCCGCCATCAATGCTTCACGAAGATAGTTTGCCCCTCGTAATGGAGCTCGAATTCGAAGGCAAGAGTTTCGAGTTGGTTCACTCTCCAAACGAATTGCAAGACAAAATCCTAATAGTCTGCAAACTTGGGGAAATGCCTGCTGCCGAACGGGTGCATGGGATGCAGGAAATGATGAAAGAAAATCTATTGCAAATGAGAGTTTGTGGAGAATGGTTTGGTATCAATGCGGCAAATAATGAAATTCATTCGATGTGTCATAAAAGCCTGGACGAACTGTCAGCGCTTGAAATCTTGCAGCATATGAAGGCCATGGTGGAAAGATCGGTTGAATTGCGAAAACGAATTTTTGACATTCCGGTAATGGCGACCCCGAAAATATCCGATTACCCGAACCCTCTTCTTGCCTGATTAAGGTATGCAATGGAAATTCTTGACGTAAATTTTTTTAGAAACAAATTTCTATCCGTTGTCGACGAACTTCGTGCTGCATTGGGATATGCCGTGCGAGATTCAGATCCGGAGTTTGGGAATGAGTTGGTGATGGAAATGATGTATGGAAATTTTGATTTTTCTGTGGTCCACTCACAGCGATTCTGCGCTCACAATATATTGATCGAATGCGACTTCGGTGATGTTCCAGAAAACAATAAGTCGGAAATAATTGAGCGGCTGTTGCAGATGAATGTTGCGTTGGCGGAGCACGATGGGTCTGTCTTCTGCCTGGATGACTCCGCTACCAAGTTAATTTATGCACTTCCTATGCACCTCAAAGCTTTGAATGGAAATGTTCTGCTTTTAAAAATGACGGAAATTGTTTGGCATGGCCGTCGTTGGCTGGAAACAAGATTTCTTCTGGAGGATCGCCAGACTCCGAATACAGTGTTAAATCCGATTTTCTTGGCTTGAATTTATCGTAATTTAAAAAGGCTTACAGGCAATATATTGCTTTGAAATTTCTCGGAGTGGCGCAATAAATTCTGTCGTTTCTTTATGCTGAAAATATTTTAATGACGGGTATTTCTTGCGTTTTTACATTACAGGTGCCTGTCCGCGAACTGCCTTAAGAAATTTATTGATTCATTTATCACCGAAAGTGATATTGAGCGATCAGGTATTCTGTTGGATAAAAATATTTTTCCATCATGCGTGGCGACCTGCAATGGCCAATCGTGAAATTTCCGGAGATTTGCTAATTGAAGTACAGACTTGATTGTTGCTTCAGGTAAGTGCTGAATCGGTTTTGCTATGTAAATTATTAACTCTGGTAATGGCAGAGAATCAATTTGAATCATTCCGATCGAAAATCCGTCATCGGCATCTAATTGCAATCTGCCGGAAGTGTTCAATGCAAGGTCGTTTATTCCGATCTGCCTGCCAAATTCTCCTATCACTTTTTCAATCCAATTCATTTGAATTTTTCTCCGATGATCTTAGTCGCCTTGCCGCTCCGATCGGAGTTCCTCCCTCTCTATTGCCGCATCAAGCGCTTCCTGAAGCGAATCAATTAGTGCCAATCTGGCGGAATCACTTTCGAACATTTTCATTGGAACTTCTCGAATTATTTGCATCATTCCAGTTAAAAAAAATATTAAGGGTTGACCATCTGGTATGCCAAAATCTTTCGCGATTCTTTCGATTTGGGTGACGGGGACCCATCCGGTTGATATTAGTTTAAGCAATGTAATAAGCAGTTTTTGAACATTAAACCGCTGTTCAGACGGTGGAGATGCCATAAAGCCGTCCTAGCGAAGATGCAAAATTTCCCAGACGTTCAATCAAGGCTTTCAAAATATTCATTTGCTGAATTTCTGAAAGAATGGCGTAAAGTTTTTCCTTTTCTACAGATCGTTGTTCTTCGTCCAGGCTTAATTCGTGAGAAAGCGTTTTTTCGATAACCGGAATCACAGTATCCAGTAACTCTTTTTCGGAGTGCCGAGTTGCAAGCATTTCCATCGTACTAGTTATTCCGCTGCTGTTTCCGTGAATCAGCTGATCGTAACTTTCTGCTAAGTCAACATTGGCGAGGTCGCCGGCTTTTT
>JACCEA010996522.1_pt1 | contig 14661 bp, 14 predicted proteins | sample 7449851 | NCBI WGS metagenome assembly JACCEA01 (sample SAMN15323453, study PRJNA562643) | freshwater metagenome | isolation source: river surface water | place: USA:Blue River Watershed | collected 2017-08-18 | reverse complement strand
TATACATATACATATACATATACATATACATATACATATACATATACATATACATACATATACATATACATATACATATACATATACACACCTATACACACATATACACACATATATATATACACATTCCTACAGGCAGATATCAATCGTAAATGGCCTGTAGGAGAATATGATTCAGGTTGTTTTTATCGGTTTCACCTTCTTAAATAAAATCCGACTTTGTCGGATTTTTCCATTAAGAAAACGGCCTTAGCCGTTTTCTGCATGGTCAAATTTTGACAAAATTTTTCCAGATCAAAGAAAAGTTAAATGAAAAAATATTTTAATCAAATGGAAATTTCTTTCTGGAAAACTTATAAAATTATTTCTTTTAACAAGAATGTTCCACGAACATTTTCCTCTACTGGCAATTATCGATCGAATCCACCTGTAGGGTTAATATCATTTCTGTTATTTTTATCGGTTTCACTTAATTTCATAAAAATTAAATTTATTTCATTTTTCCAGATCAAAGAAAAGTAAATTGTAAAAAATATTTTCATCAAATGGAAATTTCTTTCTGGAAAAATTTTGAGAATTTTTGGCCAAAGCCAAAAATTATCATGCAGAAAACGGCCAATGCCGTTTTCTTAGTGACTCTGTCAAAATTTAGCCATGCAGAAAACGGCCGTTTTCTTAATGGAAAAATGGAAATTTAATAATTTATTTCTATTAAGAAGAATGTTCGACGAACAAGAATATTCGACGAACAAGAATGTTCGACGAACAAGAATATTATCTCTTACAGGCAAAATGATTGGTGGTGGAAAAATTTTGTCAAAATTTTACCATGCAGAAAATGGCTAAGGCCATTTTCTTAATGTCTTTTCAAGATATGAGGAGGAAATCCAAAAAAAAAAAAAATATTTTTTTCCAAATTTTTTTTTTATTTTGTAGATTGAGTCATTATTAATTAAAAAAAAGGCAAAAAATATAAATTGATTTATATTAAAAAAAAAAAGAAGAATTATGTCAAACAAGCGTGAAAGAAGTAATAACAAACAAGAAAATGCACATTTTCATGTTGGCTACACAGGTGTTCGCTCAGGAGAGTATTTGATTGGGGTTGGAAAACAAACAAAAGGAACCATTATCCAAATAAGAAGAGCACCTGGCCCGTTGTTGTTATTTCCACCATTGGAAACTTTTTTGGGAGAGGAAGAAGATGATGGAATTCATTATAAAATGAGGGATTTGTTAACCTGGGGTTTTTTCGAGAAGATGACTGTTTCGGAGAAATACAAATGGTTGATGGAACATTCGATAAATAAAGATCTCTATTTATCGGAAATTGAATGCGAAATTCGGTTCATATCATTGGGGAAAGACACTGATTTTTCCAATAATGAGAAATTATCCGAATCCCACATGCAAACAATCGTGTCTGGCGAATGGATAGATATGGACGTGGTTTACAATATGTTTCCAAAGAATTCATCCGCCCAACGACATACATTGATATTTAGACCAAGCAATTGGTGTTTATATAATCCAAATGCCGTCGTCAACTATTCAGCATATATAAATCTCCTTACAGGGGAATACGTAGATGCAATTCCAGAAGGGATGCAATGTTACAAAGCTGAGATCAAAGTGAAAAAAGATGATAAGAAAATAATGTATTTGGGAGTTTGTGATTATGGTCCTGCAATCAAAAACCAGGTCAAAGAGGAATTCGTCAATAAAGATGTTTTGGAAACAACCAAATGGTTTACACCTTCATTATATAAATCATTGATCCAAAAATGCATCAGAGTAAGGCCTGTAAAGGTCAGATATTTGGATCAGGATCAACAAAGCATCGACACAGAATCAGTCCTTACAAGCGCATTTCTATTGTTATTGATTCATCCGGGTGCATTTGTACCTAATCTGAATACATTTGTGAATGGTGCTGAATCAGCTTTGAAAAGATTAGCCATTTGTCTATTGGAAGACACGATGATAGGATCAAACTTTGTTCATGTGAATTGTTTATTTGCGGCAGCATTGGCGTCGAGGGAAGGAGGTTATTTTCCATCGATGGAATTTATCAAGAGATGTATGAGTTGGGCGATCGATGGATTGAAATCGAGTTCTTATTATAGTTATAATACGAATAGTCCACGTGATATGAATAATATGTCAAGAAGTGAATTAATGAGTTGTCACATGATAGAGACATTAGGATCATTTGAAGGTGATATTAACATGGTATATGATATTTTTCGCCGCAAAATATCAAAAACCTCCGATAGAATGCAACCAGCTGAGATGCCAATCTATCATTGTTTGGATCAGCATTCCATCACCGAAATTGTTCATTTCTATACAGGCACCCCTGCCCAACATCAAGAGAAAGACCAACAAAAATCGATCATGCAACATATTTGGAAATATGGAACCGGTATAAATTCCCGAAAAGAAGCATTCAATGTGGATATAGATGTCGCCGCAGCACAACGAAGACTTTGGATTGCAAAGGCAGGCTCGTCAGTGCCCACAAGGCCCGACAGTCCCTGTCGGGACTGCCTTGGTGCCGAGCCTTGTGCAAAGGCCACAACGGCCCAGACCACAACGGCCCAGACCACAACGGCCCAGGCACTGGGCAGTGCCTTTGGACTGGGCAGTGCCTTTGGAGGCACGTCAGTGCCTATGGAACATCAAAAGCCCGTAGAAGGACATGTCTTTACAGGCAAAATTGGAATAGATCCTAGTTGGATGGCAGGGCTAACAGGGGCAATGAATGTGAAAATTGGGAGATCAGAATTGTTGTCATTTTATGATCCTGAAAATATGGATCAAATCATAACGATTCGTAAACCATCAAGAGAAAGCGAACTCCAAATTGATGACAATTTGAAAAATGCGGCAGCTCGTCAAGTAATGAAAGAACGAGAAGCAAAACCCCTCCATGTGAAATCGAATATATTGAATTTTAATAGTAATGTATATTATCGCAATGGAGATTTCCTTTGTCACGCCAAAGCCAACGCTAATCAATTTATGTGGAGTGAATATTGCAAATCGGAATTCACATTGCCAGAATTTGATTATGACTTTGCACAAGGCTCGGACTTTGACAAATTGGTAGAAGAAGCTTATCAACCAAAAAAGAGAAATGAAAAAGGAGGAGTCGCATCAAATGCAATGGAATTGATAGAAAAATATATAGAAAGAGAAAGAGAAAGAGGAGGAGGATTCCTAATGAGACTTTCTCTCTACATGCGAACCATCAAATCGGAAATAACAATTCACAAAATCAGTAAAAATGGAACGGGAACTTATTTAATGACGGATAAAAGCGATTCATTGGTATTCCGGTTTTTGGTTTATTTGTGTGTCATCATTCCAGGCGTCATTGAAACGGATGCGTCTCTCAAATTCAAAGTAAAATATTTCCCCTACTGGCAAATGGTCCGAAAATATATTTTGACGATGGTTCAGCAAGTAGAGCAATATGATTGGAAAATCATACCTCAAGGCAACAGACATCTCTGGGAAAACCAACGAGAAGCAATGAATAAAGTATTGGACCGAATTTATGACGGGAAACGAGGTCATTTAATATGGATGGATGTCGGTTTAGGCAAGACATTGATCGTATTGTCGGTCATAGAAACATTGATCAAAGAACGCAAAATGCCCAAATATGCGATATTTGCAATCACCCCTTCATCCGAAGAAAACATCAAACGACAAATTGAATTGATGGGACTCCCAGTCAACAAATTGGATCCGCGCAAAAACCAAATCACCCGCAATACGCAAATCCAAACAAATTGCATTAATTTGATCATGCACGACCATCTCGACGATCTTCATGAACAATTAAAATCGATTTCCAGTAATGCCATGTTTCTATTCGATGAAGTCCATTTCATGTTTGCAAATTCCAAGAGGACGTCGGTAGCACTCGAATTGGCGAAAACATGCAATCTCTTCATAGCAATGACGGGGACATTAATCAAAAACAAAGACATCGTGAAAGACAATATTATCGAATGGTTAAGTCAAGTGGTCGATTTCGAAATAACTCCGGAGAATTATATGATCGGAGTGGCCTGTCTCGTCTCAGGAAAAAAAGAATTGCCGATTAAACAAAATCGACATCAAATCGAAGTTCCCTTACTGGATACTGACAATTATTACAATTATGTCGACGCCAAATTTGGAGGGAAATCGTCACAAGTCGATTATGCGAAAGCAGCCTCCATTTGTTTCGAAAGTATTTATCATGCAATCATCCAACGAGTATTAGATCATAAAATATTAAATCATGGATGTATTTTCGTGGTGACGAAAGATAAAGCAATGCAAAAGAGACTCCATAATGATTTGTCCCTACGAGGATTCAAATGTTTTTCAGTAGCAAGTGGCAATTCGATTTCCATCACCTCGACTTACAATCCAGAGAATATTGAAGTGGTCATCACCACGACACGTCTCGAAACAGGTTATGATGTAACAGCCGCCAAATATATGATCACCGCACCTTACCCATCCAATGAAGCAACCCGAACCCAATTAATTGGTCGTATCGTTCGATTATCACAAGCTTCACCGGAAGTGTTTATCGAAACCCTTCATTGCGGAATATTATCTTATACACTCAATCACCATGAAACTGCAAGAATGATCGCGAAATCATTAGCAGGAATGCAAAAAAATATATTTTAGTTTAGTTATTTCGTTATTTCGTTATTTCGTTTTATATGCTCGTTTTAATTTAATTTCATTTATTAATATTAATCAATCATCATCTTTTTTTTTTTGAAAAACACACTTCCAAAATAAACAAATTAAAAAAAAAAAACAAATCAAAAATAAACAGACAAGACAAGACAAGACAAAATGTTAGAAATATATTATGACGGTAATTTTCATCATAAAAATGCCCATTCGTTAATGGAAGTATTACCGCGCGATCCAACCTTGAAAATCCGATATTTAAAACATAATCCCCTACAGGCAAACGACCTGTATTTTTTCATGGAGGGGGAAAAACAGCCAGTAAAGAAAATATTTATTTTCAATACAATCGATGATTATAAACGGTATATTCCCGTATTTGAAACATATCAAAAATTTGTGAAATTATTTGATACGAATCCAATTGAAATCAACAACATGATAATTATAATAGGACCATCTTATGACCATCGGTTTGATTGTGAAAAATTGCTCGAACTTTCAAATTATCAGAAAAACAACAATAATAACAAGAAAATATATATAAATATGTTATCGCGTCACAATGTCGACATATACAACGAAATAATAAATAACAAATACACCCCCGAACAAGTAAATCAAATTAATGCAATATTCAAACCAATCAGTATACCATTCCCAGTAGATGTGATCCGATTTACACCGAATCCATTACCATTCATAAATCCGAATCCGAATCAGAATCAGAATCCGAATATAAACCCGCTCATAAAGTTGAGCCAGACACAAACACAGACACAAACACAAACACAAACACAAACAGAAACACAAACACAAGAGACCCATCACACATCAAATATATATTCCCTACAGGCAAAACCCGATAAATTGGTATTTTTCATTTATTACAAATTTGTACCGGCATCACGATATCATGAAATGATGCAAGTATTTTATCGCAACGCGGAAATCATTCTCCGACTCACAGGCAAAACATCATACGATTTTAAATTATTCACCTACCAATCATATAGGGAATCAGAATACATTGAATTTCTCAAAGAATCCGCATTTGGATTATGGGTCGGGTGTGCCGAATCACAAGGTTTTGCCCTACAGGAAGCACTTGCAACAAATATCCCCCTATTTGTTTATAATACAAATTATCAATACGAAGAACAACAATGGGACGGATCGAAACCATGGCTTTCATGGCTTCAAAAACAACAAGAACAAGAACAAGAACAAGAAAAACAACTTGTATTAAAAGCAACCACCGTTCCTTATTTTGATGAAAATACTTGTGGTCATATTTATAACAATTTATCATTAGAAGGTTCGGTCGGCACTCCCTTAGGCACTCCCTTAGGTTCGGTCGGCACTCCCTTAGAAGAAGAAAAGAAAAAGAGAGGAACAATAGATGAACAATTAATAGAATTCATCAAGAATATCATGGCCAATAAATATAATCCACGGTCATTCGTTGAAAATGTAATCAATCAACAATTCAGCAATATTATACCGACATTGTAATCACCTTTTTTTTTTATTTAAATTTTTAAATTTTTTTTTTATACAAATATATATTTATCATCCATTTTGTAAAAGTTTAAGAAACATGAATCCATCACCTTGAATACGTCGTAAAAATAATTGTCTCGACTGACAAAAAGAAAAATTGGCACCATGGTCAAAAGATACAATGACTCCAAATTGCTCATTATCATCGACTATATCTGTTGTAGTAACACAAAATTCTTTATCTAAATAATCCCAATTATAATGAAAAACTTTATTAGGAAACGTTTTAAGAAAAATATTTTGGATATGTTCAAGTACATCCGCAGGTGGTTTCAATTCAAACATGTTTGTTTAGTTTTTTTTTTGTAAAAAAATGAAATAAAATGAAATTAAATTAAATAAAGAAAACGAAATAATAATAATAATAATCTATTCTATATGAGAACTATATATGAGAACTATAACAAATCTAAAATAAAACACACAAAAAGAACAGACAGAATGAACGATAAAAAATAAAATAAAATAAAATAAAATAAAATAAAAAGAATTGACACTTTCATTATGAATAAAACCAATCATCATCTTCATTATTATGAGTTTGATTATTATCTGGTTCAGAGATATCTTCTTCTTCAAAGACCGTTGTGTCTTGTTCTTGTTCTTGTTCTTCATTAGACGACTCATAATGAATTGAATCAACATCAAAATCATTATCAGAATAAGACGAATGTATATCATCATGATTATCATAATCATCATCATCGATAATTTCTTCTTCTTCTTCTTCAGAGTCATCGAAAGACAAATAAAAATCGGATGGGCAAGTAACGCGCGATCTAATGACATCAAAATGGTGCATTTCCATGGGAGTCAATAACGCGGCTTCTTGAATATCATCTAATAAAGTGTCAACATTTCTGCAAATGGTTTTGATTAAATGAACTGAATAGTTCATACCACGCATGTGAAGTACCACATTTTGTTTAAATTCTTCACGAAAAAACAAAATTTCGGCAATAATTTTGCAAATTTCATTCACATTCAAATGATCGCGAATGAAATTGGAATTGTCAAGAGACATGAATAATTTCTTCTTTTTGGTCTTTTTGATTTTATTTTTCAGAGCGAAAAAAGCAGGGGCGGCGGAAGGATTAGGGCTGGCGGGAACGCGTAAGGGAGCGCGTTCAACGCCATATTCCTCCAAACAAAAGAGTCCCAATTTTTCAGAAGTTAATTGGACGTGATCGTTGCCAATAGAATAAAACGAGCCGACAAAACAAAAATTGTCAAATGTCATTTCGGGTTTTAAACGGAAAATTCCCCTGTAGAGACACATTTTCAAATATTTGATCATACTGATTTTGGATCTAGCAAATTGTTCAATCATTTGCGGATCATTTTTCAACCGGCGTTTACAATGGATCAAATCACACACCGTATCGATTTCATTTACCATAACATACATTTTACAAGGTTCATCATAAAAATCATAATTATTTGGGCCGATGGGCAGAGCAGAATCAATTGGGAGGACCACTTTGTCCGCATAAAAACGTTGAATTCCGAGCGAATCCAAAGCTCCTGCACCCGATGTAAAGTCAGCAGAACCAGAACCTTTGGCCTTTGCCCCAGGCTCCAAGGCGTCAATAATGACGACCCCACCCCCACCACCAAACGCCCCAAATTTCTTGCATTTATCCACCAATTCCATATCCCTAGAATACATTGCTCCTACAGGCGAACTGATTTCATAGATCTTTATTTTACGTCCTTGATACGTGGCCGTCAAATAAAAAGGATGTAGACATTTCAATTTTTTATGATAAAATTTATAAACATCACCATCACTCGAATCAGAATTAGAATTAGAATTAGAATTAGAAAAATGGATCTGAATGTTTGAAAAACATTCTTCAAAACGCAAGTAGGGAATATATTCATCAATAATGCCCTTTTTCTTTTTAGATAAAGGAGATAATTTCGAGGTGTAAGACATTTGAACACCATGGAAAAAAAAGGAATTCGGATCTTGAGACAAATCCAAAGGCGACAATTGTTTCCTCTTTCCTGCAACATGTCCTTTTTTTTCATCAGTCACCTTTTCATTTCGTTCCTTATTTCGTCCCTTAATTCGTTGTTCCTTTTTTCGTTCCTTAGTTCGTCCCTTAATTCGTTGTTCCTTAGTTCGTCCCTTTTTTTGTCCCTTAATTCGTTCCTTAATCTTTAATTCATTCTTTTGTTCATTCTTTTCAATAACAGGTTGACCAAAAGAATGACCAAAAGAATGACCAAAAGGATGATCAAAATGAACATCATCCAATAAAAATTCATCATCATCTTCTTCTTCTTCTTCTTCAGCTTCTTCTACAGGCACCTTATTTTCATGAAATAATTCATTATCGGAAACAACATATTCATTATCCAAGGAATCGACCAAGGAATCGACCAAGGAATCGACCAAGGAATCACTAGGATTTAATTCTAAATTCTCCTCCCAACCATTATTTTTTGAAATGGGTATAAAATTGCAATATTTATCCAAAAGCTCAATATTGGAAATGGTGGTTGGAGATTCCATTTTGTTCAATGAAATAAAATGGACAAATCAAAAATTTTTCCTTTTAAAAAAAAGGACAAAAAAAAATGAAATTAATAATGATATTAAAATCCAAAATGAAAAAAAAAATATTTTTTTTCCCCACATCAAATCTCAAAGAATGATCTAGAAACCCCCTCTCCTCCCCTCCATAAAATTTAAAAAAAAAATAAAAAAATAAAAAACAAAAAAAATAAAAAAAAAATACCCCACCACCAATTAAATGACTTTAACCAATACGCTTTTATTTAAATCGGTACGATGGATACCGACGACAACACCGCCATCGTAATCGACCGCGGGACCACAAACAACAATGGAATCGTTGTATTGGAATGAATGACTGTTCATGACGTCCCCGCTGGAATTGAACTTATAGACATAAGCAACCCCACCAATTTCAACCCCCACAATAATATTCCCATTCGAATCGACCACAGGCGATCCAGCACCGACGGAATACCCGTTATCAATAGAAGAAGAAGGGGACAACGCGTTACCCAATGAACCAAATATATATTGCCATGAAACGGAGCCGGTCGCAGGCTGAATACAAACAATGCATGCAAACGACCGACCAAGGGTTTGCGCCACAGAACTAATAAAATTCCCCACCAAATAAATAGATCCCCCTACAGGCGAAATGGCGAGAGTTCCCGTAGATACAAGATTACTAATGTTGGTTGACCAAGCGGTTGCACCCGTATTGGAATCCAATGCAAGCAATGTAGTAAATGTGGACCCGGTGGTATTATTATATAAACAATAGATGCGTGTTTCCGAAAGGGAAATGACCGGTTGGTTTTGGATACGTTCAGTGGTTAGCCTGTAAGGGACATTTCCAATGCCATTCGAAACGCTATTATTTACCAAATGCCAATATGGAGCGCCGGTGGCAGCATCGAGGGCGAATAAATAGCCGTTATAGGTGACTGCGCTAGAATGGGATGTGAAATAGAGGATGGTTCCAGTACGATCCAAAGCGCAGGCGGTGCGGATTTGATGATTGACACCCGGACTAATGACGGCGGTATTGCAATTATATGGCCAAAAAGTGCGTTCAATGCCAGTAGAGGAATCGACACAATGCATGATGCCGGCCATGGTACCGAAATAGAGGTATAAACCGTCGGGGGAAATGACGGGACAGGCGGCGATTTCTTCGCCGGATCCGTATTGGCGGGCCCAAACAGTCGTCTCGGTTTCGTAATTAATGGCATAAACGCGGCCTTGATTGGTGGTGAGATAGACGACTGGACGAGTAGGGTCTAAGGTGGGGGACGATTCGCCGGTGAAATATTCGTTTTCATGGGGGAGATAGAGGGAACGGACGAAATGTCCGTCAACGGGGTCGAACATGGAAAGGACGCCGGCGCTAGCACTTTCATCATTGCAAGTAATAAAGACATAATAACGGGAGATGGCGGGGGTGGCACCGGAAATGAGGAGGACATTATTGGAGGATAAGGTCCATTTGACGGTTTGAATGCCGGTATTCGAAACAAAAGTGCGGCGTTGATTGAAAGCACCAACTGCGAGATCGGAAGTGAGAGCAGTGCCACCAATTGATTGCCATGCTACAGGCATAATGGAATAGTCGAATTGACTGACGAAAGAAGAAGGAGTACAATAAAGAGGACATCCGCCATTTAATGGTGTTGCGCGTTTATCTTTGGCACGACGTACTGCGATGGAATTCGAATTGCCAACACCTGATCCGGATTGATACCGATTGAAAAAAGGAGTTGGTTGGTTTTTAATAGTGTCCAATGCTAAAAGTCTCATATTTTCTTTTTCTTTTTCTTTTTTCTATGTGTTTTTTTTTTCTGTGTTTTAATCGAATTTTGTTTTTCTTTTTCTTTTTCTTTTTTTTTTATTTATATATATTTTATATAAACATTTGTATAATCTAAAAACAAAAAACAAAAAACAAAAAGAAAAAGAAAAATAGCTTATGAATAAAAAAAAAATAGATGATATAATTTGTTATACGGGGATTGGGGCAATAAAGACAGGTAATCATAGCAAAAAACAATTTTTGAAAATTATGAATAGAGAATTCAAGAAAAAATGTCCTGAACATTTTACACCTTTGCGCATTTAAGATGCGCAAATAAGTCACCGTATTCTCACTCAATTATCCGCCCAGAATGGGCGGATTGAATGAGAAAAGGTGTAAAACATTGAAATGTAAATCGTGTCAAAATGCAAAGAAAATTATGACGGATCACTGGAATAAAAACAAAAAAGACATATTGAAAAAGAAATTATTCAAACTCTCCATAAACGATGAAAAAAAGTATTTACAATCAATGAAAAAATGCAGAAAATGTAAAAAGAATACAACAAAAAAAGTTTGCAGTTTCAAAGATTATATTAATTTTTCAGGGGCAGAAGCGGGGGAATGTCCTCTTACATCAAAATATAAGGTATTATAAAACAATTTTGGCGATCATGGCGCCGATGAAACCGACGAAGCAAATGGCAAGTAGGAAGAATATATCACTGATGGTCCATTGATATCCAAGATCCCAATCACCATAAATCATCTTACTTGCAAAAAATCCAATCACGATACCAGGTAAATAAAAAGGCATATTGGATTTGGCCGAGTTACGTAAATTGATTAATGTAACCAAATAGGAAATCGCCATGGTTGTAATAATTTGTTCAATGTTTCCATCATTTTGTGTAAAGCCTTGTGCAAAATTCATTTAATTTTATTTAATTTTATTTAATTTTATTTTATTTTATTTTAAAGTGAAAAAAAAAACAAATTAATATTATTTTATGTGGTTAATTTGTTGTAATATTTTTATTTTATGCTCATGAGATCTGAAAAAAATATATTTTTTATTTTCGGCATTTTTGTCAAAAACCCCAATTTCATGTAATTTTCCTCCGGATTCATCTTTCATATAAACCAAATGGGGAAATACGCTAGAAACATAACATATATCTTGAGCACCAGTAACCGCATGTGTTCTGCATGTGATTTTATATAAAATTCCATCCAATATAACAGAATCCTTATTTTGTTGAGGTTGTAAAGAAGTTTCCTTTACAGGCATATCCTCTTTCTTTTCACCGATATCAGATTCCGAAGAAGAAGAATCATCGGAATCAGAATCAGAATCAGAATCATCGGAATCATCGGAATCAGAATCATTAGATTCCTCTTCCTCTTCTTCTTCCTCTTCTTCCATTTCTTCTTCTTCAATTTCTTCTTCTTGAACAATGGTTTTTGATTTTTTTATTTTTGTGTCGGAAGAAGGGGATTTTCGCAATTGTTCTAATTCGCTACGTGAAAAATAACCATATTTGGGAACAGCTTTGGGAATATTTTTACCAACAATCAACGTTAATGGCTTAATACATTTTTGTTTTTTTTTCTTGTTATTCTGATCTGATTCTGATTCTGATTTTGTTTTTGTTTACGTTTTTTTTCATTAACCGTATCAGCAACATCAGCAACAGTTGTTGCCGTAACATTATATTCTTCAACTTCTACTTCAACTTCTTCTTTTGTTTGTCTTTGGTCTTGACCACCAGTTTTTTGTTCTGGAATTAAATTCATTCTTTCAACAACGCGTCCAAACGCAATAAGTGAATTAAATCCATAAAGTTCGCCACATATTTGAATGGCTTTTTGAATAGCTTCTAAAGCTAAATGGCTCATATTTTTTTCTTTTTTTTTTTAAAAAAAAAATATTTTTTTTTGGATGTGTATCAAATAAATAATGACCCAAAAAAAAATATGTGCATTATTTTTTTTTAATTTAAAAAAAAAAAAGAAAAATAGAAAACGAAAAAAGAAAAATAGAAGGAAATTAAAAAACTGAAAAAACGAATGTTCTAAGATTCGAGTTCTAAGATTCGAGTTCTAAGATTCGAGTTCACGGACAAAACAGTGACCTTTTTGGGACATGGTCCGGAGGTGTTGTGAATAACGGTCATCTTTATTGAGGTTAAAAGGGTGGTCACCGCCATAAAGGAAAACCAATTCATTTTGCAAGTAGGAGCCATCCATCACATGTTGCCAGAGGGGTAAATGGGGGAGTGATCCCTGGGTCAATTCGTCGGGTCCGACTTTGCCATAAATAATGAGATCCCAATAATGGGAGAGGATGCGTTGGACAATGGCGGATTCATCAAAACCCCCACCGCAACAACGAGATAAACGTCGAGTGTATAAATATCCGCAACCATACAATTGACCAGCATCCTCTACAGGGTAATCATCGTAAAGGTAATTGATAGGGGGCCATTCGACGGCGACATTGTCGGGGGATTCGGAAGTGACGAGACGTTGGATACCGATCCACGCAGTTTCGCGTAAATAATTGACGCCTTCATGACATCGGATAAGGAGGACACGACGAGGAACTCTGTGACCTTGGCCGTTACCTTGGCCGTTACCTTGGCCGTGACCTTGGCCAATGGTGGAGAAAATGTAACGTGCAACGGATGAACAGGTGCTATGTTGATATAAATATTCGTTGATTTTGATCAAATAAGATTTATATAATTCTTGGTATTCAGAATTAGATTGATAAGAATGTTTCCCTACAGGTAAAAGGTCGGAGGTGGCCTGTAGGAGTAAATCTTTTGGGAGGGTGATGGATAAGGTATTGGCCGGACATTTGTCGAGATCGGGGAAAATGGGGATGCATCCTTGGGAGAGGATTTCCAAGTGTCTGAGACAGTCCCAACCGCCTTTTTTTTTGGTGAGGGCGAAATAACAATCGCGATAATTGGATAAATAATCGGATTCTTCACCCGGACCAAAACGGTATGTGAGAGGTTCCCCGGGGATAACATCACATAAAATATGTCTCTTTGATTGAATAAACAAATCCAAAATAGGCCCACGCATATCCTTGTCCCGTCCCTTATCCAAAAATCCGACTCCTTGTCCTGTTCCATTTTGTAATGGCAAAATGAGCAATTCATCGGGAACCGAATAACCGATCGGATGTATATAATTTTTCTCGTTCATCATTTTAATCAACAAAAAAAAATGCAAGTAAAAAATATAATATATTAATCCCAACATCATCACACAATGATATTTTATCCCCTACAGACAAAACAATCATAAACCCCCAGGAATGATATTTATGTTAATTTTTCAGTTTCATCTTTTGTTTGAGTTACAATTTTATTTGTTCAGGAAGATTATAAAATTTAAAATAATATAAAAATAAAATTATATATTAAGAATACATAACATTTTATATTAACTGATTAAAAAATGACTAAATGTATCTATGACGGTTGCAAAGTTCGATCATGTTTCAACAAAGAAGGAGAGAAAACTGGATTATATTGTTTAAAACATAAACTAGATAGAATGGTTAATGTTATAAGCAAAACATGCATCCATCCAGAATGTAAAAAACAACCAACTTTCAACAAAGAAGGTGAAAAAGTTGGGTTGTATTGTTCTGAGCATAAACTGGATGGGATGGTTGATGTTATAAATAAAAAATGTCTTCATTTCGGGTGCAAGATTAAACCAAGTTTCAACAAAGAAGGAGAGAAAAATGCAATTTATTGTTTTGAGCATAAACTAGATGGAATGGTTAATGTTATAAGCAAAACATGTATTCATGATGGATGTAAAGTAATTCCAAATTTCAACAAAGAAGGGGAAAAAGTTGGATTATATTGTTCTGAGCATAAACTGGATGGGATGGTTGATGTTATAAATAAAAAATGTATCCATTCCGGATGTAAAAAAGGACCATCCTTTAATAAAGAAGGAGAAAAAGATGCAATCTATTGTTCTAAGCATAAACTGGATGATATGATTGATGTCATTCACAAAACCTGCATCCATCCTGAAT
>JACCEA012281218.1_pt1 | contig 14663 bp, 15 predicted proteins | sample 7449851 | NCBI WGS metagenome assembly JACCEA01 (sample SAMN15323453, study PRJNA562643) | freshwater metagenome | isolation source: river surface water | place: USA:Blue River Watershed | collected 2017-08-18 | reverse complement strand
TTCTTACTAGCTGTTTATGCTTGGCTAAAAATGGTACTTATACCAGAAACCAAGATTGTTGTGGTAGGCTCTGGTTTCCGTCAGTCTAAGATTATTCTTGAATACATGGAAACTATTTGGAAGAAAGCGCCCATACTCCGTAGTATTTCAGATAGAAAAGACGCCCTAAGCAAAGACGTTGATAGGTGGAGGGTTGCCTTCCATGATAGCTGGGCTATCGCCGTACCTATTGGTGACGGACAAAAAATTAGAGGTTTGCGCGCCCATACTGTTATTGCCGATGAGTTCGCCTCCATTCCTCTTCAAATATATGAAACCGTTATTGCTGGTTTCGGTGCCGTATCTGCGGACCCAATCGACAACGTTAAGGCAGCAGCTAGACGTAGAAAGATGAAGGCTGACGGGCTTTGGAACGAAGAACTAGAAGCTAGCTATGAAGAAGGTAGGGTTGGAAACCAGTCTATTATTACTGGTACAGCCGATTATGCCTTTAAACCATTTGCTCAATACCATAATCAGTATCAGCGCATTATCAATAGTAAGGGTGATATGCGAGCTATAGCTGATATATATGGTGGAGAAGAAAATATACCAGATAGTTTTGATTGGCGTAACTATGCCGTTATTCGTATTCCATATGAGCTTATTCCAGAGGGCTTTATGGATGATAGGACCGTTGCCCGTGCTAAGGCTACCGTTCATAATGGTATTTTCCAAATGGAATATGGGGCCGTCTTTACAGAAGATAGCGAGGGATTCTTTAAGAGAAGCCTTATCGAGAGTTGCGTAACCAGCGACATTCGCCCCATCTATCTTCCTTCTGGTCCAGTGTGGTTTGATGCAGTAACCAAGGGTAATCCTAAAGAGAAGTATGTTTATGGCGTTGACCCTGCTTCTGAGAACGATAATTTCACTATAACAGTCCTACAGTTAATGGAAGACCATACCCGCGTAGTATATGCGTGGGCTACGAATCGTAAGAACTTTAAGGACCGTCAAGAAGCAGGTCTAGTTAATGAGCATGATTACTATGCTTATTGTGCTAGAAAAATACGTGATTTAATGAGGACATTCCCTCCCGTCCGTATTGGTATGGACTCCCAGGGTGGTGGTGTTGCCGTAATGGAAGCACTACATGACCCCGATAAGATGTATCCAGGCGAACAGTTCTTGTGGCCTATCATCGACCTCGACAAACCAGCGGACACCGATTTAAAGCAAGGTCTACATATTGTGGAGCTTGTTAACTTTGCTAGTGCTGAATGGACTGGTACGGCCAACCACGGTATGCGTAAGGACTTAGAGGATAAAGTCCTTCTATTCCCAAGGTTCGACCCAGTTACGCTTGGACTAGCACATGAGGATGACGCCGCAGCCTATAAGGCTGGTGACCATTCTCGTATATACGACTCCCTAGAAGATTGTGTTATGGAGATAGAAGAACTTAAGGATGAGTTGGCCATGATAGTTATGACTAAGACTCTTATGGGTAATAGAGACAGATGGGATACACCAGAAGTTAAAGGTAAGGATGGAAAGAAAGGTAGACTGAGAAAGGACCGTTATTCTTCTCTACTTATTGCCAACATGCTTGCCCGTGTTATTCATAGGGCCGACGCTACCCCAACCTATACAGTCATTGGTGGGGCGGCACACAACATGGCACCCCCATCTAATTTCGGCCAAATGTATGCTCCAATAGGCAACCATATTTTTGAACCAGGAATTTTTCAGGCAGTTCGTAGGATTTAGGTGTATTATAATTACAGTGTGATTGTAATACTATTAGAGGAAATTCTATGGCAAAAAAGTATCCTAAAAGCGAAATGGTCAACTCTATCATAAGAGCTGACGAACCGGCCTTTCTTTATTATGAGGCCGATAACAAGGCTGAGGTCTTTAAAGAATCAGCTAAGTCGCTAAGTGAGTATATCGGTATCTCCAGGGCCGATACCCGTTTCAATGATTTCTCTAATCTTCTTCCTGGTATATCTGGTCGCCCTGGTCTAACCAGAGATGGCTATAACGCTTTCCGCCCAGATGATGCTAGCCCAAGTCGCCATAGGGATATTATACTAAGGTGTAATGATATCTATCAGGGCGTAGGTTTAATACAGAACGTCATCAATCTTATGGGTGATTTTACCTCACAAGGTATACGCCTGACACATCAGAATAAGAAAATAGAGAAGTTCTTCAATAACTGGTTCAAAAAGGTTGGTGGGCCAGAGCGCACGGAGCGTATGGCTAACTACCTGTATCGTTCTGGAACTGCCATTGTCCGTAAGCAAACGGCCAAAATTAGCGTCAGAACTAGCGACAAACTATACAAGACTTCTGCCGACCCTGACCTTAAGAACGAGGATGTACAACCTGTTTATAAGACAGAGAAGCGCGAGATTCCTTGGAGGTATACATTTCTTGACCCAGCTACGGTAGTAACAGTGGGCGGAACTCTATCCTCGTTTGTTGGTAACCCAAGGTATGCTATCGTTCTACCAGACAAGATTCGCCGCCAGATAATATCTCCAAAGACTGATGTTGAAAAGCAGATAGTAGAAATGTTGCCCGAAGACATCAAGAACGCAGCTAAGAAGAGAACACCCTATATCCTTCCTGCTGAGAAAACAGTGGTCGTCCACTTTAAAAAGGATGACTGGGATGAGTGGGCATATCCTATTATCTATTCTATCTTCAAAGATGCGGTAGCCTACGAAAAAATGAAGTTGGCCGATATTGCTGCCCTTGATGGAGCTATCTCCAATATTCGTATCTTTACCATTGGTGATGTGGCTAATAAAATTATGCCAACAGCTTATGCTGCTGCTAAACTAGCCGAAATTCTACAAAGCCATACTGGCGGCGGCACAATGGATATTATTTGGGGCCAAGACCTTAAGCTTCAAGAAACCAAGAGCGAGGTCTATAAGTTTTTGGGCGAGGACAAGTATAAGCCAATTCTAAACGCATTATACGCTGGTTTGGGCATTCCGCCAACGTTGACCGGAACCTACGGAGCAGCAGGTACAACCAACAACTTCATTTCCTTGAAAACTCTAACAGAGCGTCTAGAGTATGGGCGCGCACGTATTATAGAGTTTTGGGAGAAGGAAATAGCCATAGTACAAGAGGCTATGGGTTTTAGGTTTCCAGCCCAAATCGAGTTCGACCTTATGAATCTGGGCGACGAGCAATCCATACTTAAGTTGTATATGGACCTTGCAGACAGGCTTATGATTTCCGACGAAACGCTACAAAAGGTGTTTAAGCAAGACCCTGAGATGGAAAGACTAAGAATCAATCGTGAGGCTAAGGATAGGGATGCGGGCAGAAGAGTTGGCAAGACAGGTCCGTTCTTTGAGCCAGAACCAGATGAAAGCCTAAAGAAGATTGCATTGCAGCAGGGTGTCGTGACACCAAGCCAGTTGGGATTGGACCTACCTCCACCAAAGGAGGGAGAGGTTCCTATGATTGATAAGAAGCATGAGCAAGATATGAAGAAGCAAGAGTTGGCTAATAAACAGAAGATTGCTCAGCAGAAGATGAAGGGTAAGCCAGGTCAGGGCAGACCAGCCGGTAAGAAGGATTCTACTAAGAGAAAGACTAAGACTTTTAAGCCACGTTCTAAGGCGGCAACCATTATATGGGCGAATCGTGCCCAAGCTGAAATAGCTGAGATTCTAAATCCAGGGCTTTTGGCAACATATGGTAAGAAAAACTTTAGGATGCTTAGCACATCTGAGACTGAGGAAGTAGAAAGAATCAAGTTTGGGGTATTATCTGAGATAGAGCCATTCACCACAATTACGGCTGAGGTTGTTAAGGGTGCCCTTAACTTTTCATCCACTTATTCAGAAATGAGTAAATTATATAGAAAGCATCTATCACAGGTGCTAGGTGAAAATGGGGAAACATTATCATTAGACGATATTAAGCAAATACAGTCATGTGTATACGCCGATTACTATGGAGGAAATGATGAGTAAAGTTATAATAACATTAGATACGGCTACAAAGGAGTTGGATGTAAAAGTAGACGGTAACTCTTTAGACGATGTTACTAGTGTCTCTATTTATAAGTATGAAGATTATCATGATGAGGAAAACGTAAATATTTCTATCAATCAAAGGAAAAAACCAGAAGAAAAGAACGGAATGTGTATCCACACAACTCTGACTGCTTCTGAGAAAGGCGAGCTAGTTATTGATGAAAGCGCCCCAACCCCTATCCAAGCTTCCATTGCAAACTTTATAAAGAGTAGATAATGTCATATAAAATTCCTGTATATAAGGCTGAAATTGAGGCCGGTATTGCCGAGTTAGTTCGTTCTAATGCTTCTGTAGCTTATTGCGCACAGGTTGAGAAGAATCTTGCGAGCCAAAAGGACATCAATGAAATGATGTCTATACTAGAAAGATACGACAAGAAGCTAGTAGCTAGTATTGGCGATAGCGACCTATATCCTGCCAAGTCTATTCTTGCATCCACAGTTTGGAACAAGAACGACGATATTTTTCATAAGGCAGATACTTGGGCTGCCCGCCACACCCCTTCTCATAAACCAGATAACCTAGAACACAATGAAAAGGTTATAGTGGGCCATATGATTGATACGTGGGTTATAGATTCAGAGGGTAAGGTAATAGCTGATAATACTGCTATAGATGACCTTCCAGACTTATTCCACATTTTTAATAGCTCAGTTATATACAGAAGTTGGTCTGACGATGATTTAAGAAAGAAGGTCGAAGACCTAATAGAAAAGATTGAGGCTAGTAAGGCATTTGTTTCTATGGAATGTCTTTTCCGTGGTTTTGACTATGGACTTATACTTCCTGATGGTCAGCAGCATATTGTGGCCCGTGGCGCAGAAACAGCCTTTTTAACCAAGCATTTGAGGGCATATGGTGGCGAGGGCAAGTACGAAAATTATAGAGTTGGGCGTGTTTTACGCAATATGACGTTCTCTGGTAAGGGTTATGTTGGGCGTCCGGCTAATCCAGACAGTGCTGCGTTTCCTTGGGAAAACAGTATTAATTTTACAAAAGCAACAGAAATAAATCCATTTTCAAAAGCATCTGGTGTATCTATATTATGCAAGGGTATTCCTACAGAAGAGGAAGCCACTGCTAACACGAATAACAAACAGGAGATTAGTAATATGACCGCAGATATTAACAAGGTTCTTGAAGACCAAGTAGCTGAGCTAAAGGCCCAGGTTAAGACGTTGTCAGAAGAGAATAAGACTCTTGCCACAACGACAACCAAGGCTTCTGTTGAGAAGCTTGAGGCTTCCATTACTGACTTAACTGCAAAGCTTGAGGCTGCTAATACAGCTAAGACTGCAAAGGAGACTGAGTTGGCTGCTGCTGTTACAGCAAAGGCCGAAGTTGAGAAGCAGCTTGCTGATATTACCAAGGCCAAGACTGACCTTGAAGCCGACCTTAACAAGATTAAGGCAGACGCAGCAAAGGCAGCACGTATTTCATCTCTTGTAGAGGCTGGCGTTTCCAAGGAAGTTGCAACAACTACCGTAGAGAAGTTCAGCGCTCTATCTGACGAACAGTTCGCAGCAATCGCTGAGCTTGCCATCAAGGCAGCTAAAGCTGAATTCCCTCCTGCTGACGATAAGAAGAAAGATGACAAAAAGAAGAAGAGTGACGCTACAGAATCAGCGCTAGAAACTGCTGAGACTGAAGAGGAGCCTGCTCTTTCTGCATCTGCTAGTGAAGATGACGCAGACAAGACCGTAGAGACACGTAAGGCTCTAGCAACTTGGCTTGAGTCAAGTGGTATCGGTGGCAGCACCAAGTAAATAAGAAACAGGAGATTTAAGTAATATGGCTCTTAAAGCAGATAGACACGAAGCGCGCACAGATATCTCATTCTTCATGAATGGAACTGGCAATCGTGGTATAATTGTTGTCCATGACACAAGCGCATCTGGTGCTGGTATGGATGCATCAGCAGCTCTTGTAAAGATTCCAACAGCAGGTGTGTCTGGAACATATCCAGCCGGTCTGCTATTGTGCGACGTTGTAAACTACGACTTGACTCGTCAGCATATCAACTGGCACAAAGATGAGGTTCAGATTGGTGGTAAGGTTACGTTGTTGAAGGATGGCTGGGTTGTAACAAACGCAGTATCCGGCTCACCAACGGCGGGTCAGACAGCGTACTATGACCTAAACGGACATTTGACACCAACAGAGTTGGGTGGTGCCGTCAAGGTTGGCCGCTTCCTAACATCTAAAGATGCTGATGGTTACGCTAAGGTCGATATTAACATAACAGGCTAATTAGAGGAGATATAATATATCATGGCTAAGAGTAAGGTTTTTCAACCAAATGATGAGATGAATCAGCTTTTGATTAAGTCTGGTTCATATAAAAAGGAAGAAGCTCTTGCTGCCCAAGCAGAACTAGCTAAGGCTCTAGAACTACCTTTGAGACAGGGTATTCTGTTTGGAGATATTCTAGATAGCATTTTCCAGCCAATCAAGTTGGCTCAGAGTGCTACTCCAGAGTTTCCTTTGGATTTCCTGGCTCCAGGTACCGAGAAGGACTGGGTCGCTTACACAATTCCTAATCAGGGTAGAATACCTGAGAGGCGTGTAGAGGGTGATTACGTCATGGTACCAACCTATGATATAGGTGCATCCATTGACTGGTTGCTAAAGTATGCCCGTGATGCACGTTGGGACGTTGTTCGTCGTGCTATGCAGGTTATGGAAGCTCAGTTTGTTAAGAAGATGAATGATGACGGATGGCATACAGTGATTGCTGCTGGTGTTGACCGTAACATTGTTGTTCTTGACGCTGACGCTAACCCAGGTCAGTTTACAAAGAGACTTATCTCTCTTGGTAAGACAGTTATGCGTAGAAACGGTGGCGGTAATTCAACAAGCCAGAACCGTGGTCTGCTAACTGACGTTTACATGAGCCCAGAAGGTGTCGAAGATATTCGTAACTGGGGTCTTGACCAGATTGACGAGGTCACTCGCCGTGAGATTTACACAGCAGAAGATGGTGGCGTGAGCCGTGTCTTCAGTGTTAACCTACACGACCTTGATGAGCTTGGTGAAGGTCAGGAGTATCAGCTATTCTACACGAACCAGCTAGCAGGCAGCCTGCCATCCGGTGACGTAGAAATCTGCGTGGGTCTAGACCTTCGTAAGAGCGACAGTTTCGTTATGCCAATCCGTGAAGAGGTTCAAATCTTCGAGGACGACATGATGCACCGTAGCAAGAGAGCTGGTCTATATGGATGGGCTGAGCAGGGCTTTGCTGTTCTAGACAACAGAAGAGTTATTCTACTAAGCTACTAAAAATAGTTTAAGTTCAAATTCAACCCCTGGTAGGCTTGCCTACTGGGGGTTTTTTGTTGTAATGGGGTATTATAAGATAGGCAATACGTTAAAAAGGGTATAAATATATGATGCCATCTGGAATGGTTACTCCTCTACGAGTTCTAATAAACGACTTAGATGCTAGCCCAACTTACTCAGACGCAAGGTTGAGTCAAGCTCTTTGTGTTGCATCACAACAGATTCAGGTTCATCTTTCTTTTTCTACAACATATACAATAGACTATACTGCCCTTACAATCACGCCAGACCCAACGGTTGCGGCAACGCGAGATGAGGATTTTGTGGTGCTGGCAGTATTGAAGGCTGCTTGTTTTATGGACCAAAGCTTAATGAGAACCAAGGCCGCAGCGGCAGGACTAAGGGCTACTCTTGGTTCATTAAGTCTGGATACAAGCAATAATTTAGATGGATTTATCAAGATGCTTCAGTTGGGTCCATGTGCAAACTTTGATGACATGGCTAAAGATTACGCTTTTGGTAACCCAAACATTATGAAGGCTGTCTTGAGTCCATTTGTTAATAACCAGTTCGACCCTAGAGATTTAAACTATTACATGGGCTCAGATAGAGATAGGAGTTAATTATGTCAGTAGATGTAACAAAAGCAATTAACGCAAACGATATAAAGAATGGTAGTATGGTTTTGAATAAGCCACTTAAGGGTTATTCTGATGGTCCATTGGCATACGACCGCTATGTGGATAATAAGCCAGTTATTGCCGATATCGACGATAAGTATACTGATAGGTTTGATGACCTAAACTACTACCAGAATTAAGGGTAGTCTATGTCAAACCCACTATCTGGTATTATAACAGCGGAGTTCAAGCAACTCTTTAATTACGCTATAGATGCGCTGTTAGAGGATACTGCACTTACGGTAACCTGTCGCTTGTATTATGGCACTACTAAAAGTACGCAGTGTCCTAACTGTATTCTAGATAATAACGCCAGAGTGTCCGCGAACCAGTATAAGTCGGGTGGCCCTGTCTACTTTGCAACGGGCTCTATCTGCCCAATGTGTGGTGGAATAGGCTTTATTGCTAGTGATACTAGTGAAACCTTTAATATGGCTATCATCTACGGATATAACCGCACTAAGTTTATACAAACAGGCCAGAATCTTAAAGAGGGCGTTTTCTACGTACAAAGCGTATGTAAGCTTGATAAGTTTCCTAATCTAAAGAATGCTAAAGAAGCTGTATTTGATACGAGTGTGGAAGGAATAGGTAAGTATAAGTTTGAGAGGTATGGTGACCCAACACCAGTAAACTTTGGAACTACGCCCTATATTGTTACAAATTGGACAAGGAAAGGTTAAGCCTTGAGCATAAAGCTAACTCAGAGTGAGGCACAGATTGAGCGTATTATTATAGATATGCTTAAGAAGCAGTTCAAAGATACAGCTATCGCTAGTCAGCTTGCTATAGAAGATAGGTTGCGCTCCGTTATTATAGACTCAATAAAGGCCGCGCCCGAGTACCATTCCTTACTGTCTGGCAGATTGCTTGGTGAATTTGGATTGACTGACGCGCCAACGAAGCTTGATAGGATTTTACAGGTGTGGTCGCAGGACATACATTTTGATATGAAGAATACAACAATGCGCATTACGGCCATACAGGGTGATTTTAAGAATGTTCTTTCTCTTCCAGAAGCTCAGCAGTTTACCAACAAGGGTGTTTCCTTAGATTGGCTTGACTGGTTGTTGATTAAGGGAGACAAGACCATTATTCGTGAATATGAGATAGAGGCGGCGCAGGGGCGTAGGTCACGTACTGGGCTGGCTGTGATGGTTAAGGTAAAGAAGGGGCGCTGGAAGGTTCCCTCTCAATATGCGGGCACAGTGAATAAAAACTGGGTAACCAGGGCAATAGACGATATACCAGATAGTAAGATAGAAAACATAATAATCCAAGAAGTAACTAATAAATGGTAGAATCCTATACACTGTTCAAGGGCGTAAGAAATATCGGCGATACGCTGATAATGAACGAGCTTGAGAACAATTTGAAGACATTCTTAGATTGGGGCTTCCTAAACATAGGTGGTTTTGTTAATGTTCAGATTCCTACCTCTGGTTCGTTTGGTGGTAACTTCCATACATTAAGGGTTGCCGAAGACCCATCATATACAGATGGCTCTGTTTGGGAAACCATTCGTAAGGATTGGGTGTGGGAAACAGGGGTCAACTTTAATGGCATGTCTCCAATCGCTATTTCTGGAGTATATATTAATGGTACGTTTTATGCGCCTAATCACGCAACGTATGGACACCACTATGACTACGCTAATGGCCGTGTAATATTCTCTGGTACCGTTCCAGCGGCTAGCAGCGTGACTATGAACTATTCTTACCGTTGGGTACAAGTTGCTCTAGCTAATAATTCAAATTGGTTTTATGAAGGGCAGTACGACTCCCTACTTCCAGGCGACCCTCAGTGGACGACATATCATCCTGGTAGCGGAGACTTTTCTTCCCCTCCTCAACATCGCATTCAGTTTCCAACAATAATTATCGAGGCAGTGCCAAGGGCCAGAAATAGGCCATATGAAGTTGGTAATACCTCTTTATGGGTGGAGCAGGATGTGGTTTTCAATATTGTAGCAGAAAATAAATGGGGACGTAACAAGCTGATAGATGTTATAAGGCTAGAGGATAATAGGGAAATATACCTATATGACAGCGATGCTGTGGCAAGGTCTGGTTTTAATGCCATAGATTATAGGGGGATGTTGGTCAATACTAGTGGAATGTACCCATATTTGGTGGATAACTTCCGCTTAGCAAAAGTGTACTTTAAGGAAGCCGTTTTGTCCGAAGTGGAGTCTTTAAACCCAAAGCTTCATGAGGCTAGCGTGAGGGTGACAATGGAATTGGTGCTTAAACACATTTAGAGGAATGTTCTGTTACTAGGCGGCATATCTCTTTGAAGCGTTCTTCTGTATACCCGTTCTTCATTTTATTTACATCTTTATGTACCCATTGGATATTATCTTTGGTATAGCCTTTTGAGCTGTCTATACGGTCGAGGGAGGCGGTCATTTCTGTTTTCATCCTTATAGACTGTCGTATGACTAGAGGTAGTTTGGTTAGGGCACACTCTCTGTTTTGTGCTTCAAACTGTTCCCAGGCATCTTCTATTGTTATGTTAAAATCTATTCCCCTATTTCTTGCGCTACAGCGGACTCCAGCAAAATACATACCTGAGATATCCCCGTGCCCAGCCCAATTAATGTTCCTATTTCCTAGGGTTTTCATGCTGTGGTTACAGCCACAAGAAAAATTGTTATCTGGAAACGACTTAAGGTAGTCATCCCTTCTTTCTACCAAATTCCCACAATCACATTTGCATTGCCAAAACCTTCTTGTTCCATTTTTAGCTGGGCGGCTTTCGGATGTAAGTAAGGTCAACAACCCAAATTTCATTCCAGCCTTTCTGCCACACGGCCTACCTTTATGCATAGTTATACCCTTTAAATTAATAATCGTATAAAACATCACATAGGTATTATACTCCATTTTTATAAAAAAGCAAGTCTGTGGTGTATTATTAATATGTCAGGCAACGTTTTCTGAAAAAGCATAATCTATAAATCATAAGGGGTACCCGTGAGCAACAAAAGGATATTTTATGCCATAGAGCAAATTGGCGTCAAAGGTGACGGTGTCGCCGGTGACTACAATGCTATCCATGGTGTACAATCTTGTGGTATTACCACAAACTTCAATCTAAGCCAGGTATTCGAGCTAGGCCAAATCTCTATCTATGCTAACATCGAAGATTTGCCAGATGTTCAGGTTACTGTTTCTAAGGTATTGGATGGCTATCCACTTATATACCACTTGGCTACCGTACAGGCTACAGCCCCAACTTTGGCTGGTCGCTCAACAACAAAGTGCGTTCTAGCATTAGCCATTTTCAATGATACACAAACCGCTGCCGCTGGTGTTCCTCCATCTCAGGTGGAATGCTCAGGCCAGTTCGTGGCATCTGCTTCTTATCGTTTTGAGGTTGATGGAAACGGTACCGAAGACGTAACCTTTGCCGGTAATAACAAGATTTGGAAGGGACAGACATATCTAAGCGGTGAGACAATTGCAACCACATTTACAGGTGCGTTCAGCGAAAGCTCTGTTGATAGCCCACTAGCTGCTGTAGGTATTAGCCGTAGACAGCACGTTAACTTCCTGAATACAATTACTACAGCAGACGTTAATGGTCAGGTTGCCGACTACGATTGTACAATTCTACCTAGAGAAATTGATGGTATTAGTACAAGCGGTTTGAACATTTTGGGTGCTGACGGTGTTTACCCAGCCCACATTCAGTCAATCAACGTTAACTGCGACTTCAATAGAACTGCTCTTAACGAGCTTGGTCACTTGGCTCCATATACACGTTATATCAACTTCCCAGTTCAGGTTACGACAGAAATATCTGTTATCTCAAGCTCTGGTGACTTGGTATCTGCTACAGAAAAGGGTATTTTGACAACTGGTACAGGTTGCGCCGCTTTCCGTGGAAACCTAAGAGACAACACAATTCGTATTGCTACTTGCGAAGGTACTAGAGTGTACTGCGGTACAAAGAACAAGCTACAGTCCATTAACTACACTGGTGGTGACACGGGTGGTGGTAACGTAACTGTAACTTACAGCTTCAGAAACTTCAACGACTTTACGGTTATGCACTCTGGTGACCCTGGTAACCCTAATTTTGGAGGTTGGGCAAGCCGTACTGGTTACCTAGTTAACTAAGTGCGGGCGTAAGCGAGGGGGGTTGGGTGGATTACCCGCCCCTCTTCCGGTTTTTAGGGATAATAAGGATTCCAGCTATGGATACATCTATAATTACAGACTTATGGACCGTTTGTATCGTGATAAATGAATTTAATACAAAAGAACGATATTGTATTTCGTATTCTGTCTGACAGCCTATACTGTGAGATAGATGGCGTTACATATGTAGTAAACAGTCCAAATGTTAAGTTGTTATATAGAGCAAATGAGTTAGAGAAGAAAATACTACATAGAGAGAAGTTTAATACTGAATGGCTTACTAAAGAAGAGGTAGAGGTCATACTTGTTAGACAGGAAATAATAAAGCCAGATATTGAAAAGATATTAAAGGATTTGCATACACAGCAGGATGATATTAAGCTTGCAATGTATAAGGCGTTTTTACAGCCAGAGAATTTGGCTCAGCTTAGAAAGCGTCTTGAGATGCTTAAAAAGCTAATAAACGAAACGTATTATAAAAAACACTCTATGGACTATTTGACAAAAGAGGGTTTTGCGGCGACTTGTCGAGCGCAGTTTTTACTGATGCACACAGTTAGGAATGAGAGTGGGGAACCACTTTGGACAAACGATGAGGATGTTAACTATCCGCTATTAGATTCTATTATGGCGATGTGTAATGAGAGGACATTAACAAACGAACAGTTCAGGGAAATAGCTAGGACAGAGCCTTGGAGGTCTTACTGGTCAGCAGATAAGACTAATGTTATAGGTGGGCCTACTATGTCATGGACAGAAGACCAGAGGACATTAGTTAGCTATAGTAAGATGTACGATAGCATATACGAAAATCCAGACAGTCCAAGCGAAGATATTATAAATGATGACGATGTCTTGGATGGTTGGATAGTTAATAGAAAGAGAGAGGCAGAAAAGGAAAAGAAGAAAGAGCAACTAGAAAGCCTATTAGATAACAAACTAAAGGATGCTGATAATATCTTTATGATTGCTAAGGACCAGAAAGCAGCTCAGGAAATATTTGATTTGAACACGCCAGAAATGAGAAGGATAAAGGCTCAAAGAGATAAGGCCATCCAAGAACACGGCATACTAAAAGAGTCAGAACTGCCAGACGTTCAGTTAGAGCGATTGGTACAGGTTAATAGATAAAGGAGATATAATGGACGATTTACAAAATGTGATTCTGCAAGCTCAAAGAGATAGTATCAGAGCTAAGAACGAGGATAAGTATAGGGACAATTCAAAGAAGAGACTTATTGGTATTATTGAGAAGAAGTTCAAGACCACTATGATTGGGGCGCTTGCGACCTTTGAGGAAACGTTTGGATATCTTTGGGGACATGGAGAGAAGAATCTTTCCGAAGAGCAGGCCGAATTTCGCAGAATGTGGGATGAGGTTAGGACAGAAATATTGAATAAGGGAAACAATCAGCTTAGGGCTGCGCAGGATGAAATAGCAAGTTACACTATGACATGGGATAGATATAAGACGGACTTCATTATAAAGCAAAGGGAACACTAATGAGTACAGAAACAGAAACACTAAAAGTGGAAGCAAAGGGCGATAAGAGGGCTGGAGAGCTAATTATTCGCGCACCGAACCTAGCTGATATTCGTGGGGGCCAGAGAGTCTATAATTCCACATATAGGGATGCTATTGAAAGCGGAGCGTTTATGCGTATTAAGCTAGACGACTTTGCAAAGCAGCAGGGTATATGGGATGATACAAAGCAGGCTCGCTATACGGCTATCCGCCAGGAGTTGCTGGATATTGAGAAGAAGCTAGATGAGGGCGGCTTCAAGCTATCTGAGGGTAAGGAGCTTGCCATCCAGATGATAAAGCTTCGTAATGAATTAAGGGTACTTATTTCCGACAGAACAGACCTGGACAATAAGAGCGCTGAAGGTCAGGCAGATAATGCTAAGTTTAGCTATCTTGCATCTGTTTGTTTGGTGTATAAAGATAATGGGAAGCCATATTATACTGGGCTGGATGATTACCTGAATAATGGGTCAGATGAGGCCGCTATATGGGGGGCTACGAAGCTTAGCTCGCTGTTATACGGCCTGGATAATAACTTTGAGGCTAAACTACCTGAGTTTAAGTTTTTAAAAGAATTCGGCTTTGTGGACGAGAAGCTGCGCTTCATAAACAAAGAAGGAAAGCTTGTAGATGTAGAAGGTAGGCTGATAGATGAAGAGGGCAGGTTCATCAATGAAAAGGGTGAATTTGTGGACAAGACTGGTAACCGTGTTGATAAGGAAGGAAATTACCTTGTTGAGCGTAAGCCGTTCTTGGATGATGAGGGCAATCCCATCGTAAAAGTGGAAGTAAAGACAGAGGCAACTCCTGCTTCTGAGCCCGATAAATGGGTAGAAGAGGAAGTGAAAAAGTAGTATATATTCGCGGACAGTGTTAGCTATACGGATAGTGCATAAGTGTTTTTCTTGTGTCTATTCGTGTAGCTATTTTTATAGGTAAAGCATGGCAAAAGCATTCATCCTCACGGCACAACTTAATATCCAG
>JACCEA010836728.1_pt1 | contig 14666 bp, 10 predicted proteins | sample 7449851 | NCBI WGS metagenome assembly JACCEA01 (sample SAMN15323453, study PRJNA562643) | freshwater metagenome | isolation source: river surface water | place: USA:Blue River Watershed | collected 2017-08-18 | reverse complement strand
GGCCCGTGATCTTGATCTGCGTGCCTCTGGAAAGGATCTTCAGAAGCGGGAACTTTCGTTTGAGTAGTTCGAATTTGCTGTTGTTGATCCCGAAGAACTCTATGGGATTTACTGTTTCGAGGTTGATAATTGCTTCTGTCAATGTGCTACGTTTTACGGGTTAAAAATAAAACTACAAAAGGCGTACCAAACTGAGATTATGGTACTGTTAAGTTTGCTGAAGCTGTGCAGACCAAGGGGACGAGGTAAGTTTTACCAGGCATCAGCACATTGAGAAAATGTGTAGTGTGGACAAGGATACAATGGCAGGTGTGCTGCAATGGCGTTTGCAGGCGAGCCTGCCATTGTATCGGTGTAGATTCAAAGAACTTGGTGGTGGATCATCAGATCCTGTAATCGGCTGCCTTGAATTCTTCGAGGCGTTTTGCAACTACTAGGTTGCTGAGCGCGAAGATGCGTGCACAAAGAACAGCGGCATTGCGTGCGCCTGCTTTGCCAACGGCGAGTGTGCCAACAGGGAGACCGGCCGGCATCTGCACGATGCTGTAGAGCGCGTCTATGCCACCAGGCAGGCCGCCATCGAGCGGAACGCCGAGGACAGGGAGGGAAGTGTATGCGGCGCACACACCGGGCAGCGCCGCAGCCATGCCTGCGGCAGCTATGACAGCACCGTAGCCGTTGCCGGCCGCGTTCACCATCAGGTCTCTCACTTTGTCAGGATTCCGGTGTGCGGATGCCACTACCATGTTGTTCTCTATTCCAAACCAGGTAAGCCATTTGCTGCTTTCCTGCATTACTGATTCATCGGTCTGTGAACCCATGATGATCATTACTTTCATACAATTTCGGGATTGATTGTTCGTGAAATTAACGAAGGGGCGAGGATATGAGACTGTAGAGTTTTGCAGGGCGGTGGATAACTTTTTGGAGCATAGGCAAAGAAAAGGCCGCCTACAGGCGGCCTTTCAAAGTGTTGTCATTACTGAGTTATTTCAACTTGCCGGCGAAGACCTTTTTGAACTTGTCTACTTTGGGGCCAACTACAAACTGGCAGTAGGGTTGGGTCTTATTGTCGTTATAGTAATTCTGGTGGTAATCATCGGCAATGTAGAATTTGCGGAATGGAGCGATCTCTGTGACGATGGGGTTGCCAAAGGCTTTTTCTTCGTTGAGTCGTTTTTTGTACATCTCGGCTTTCTCGCGCTGCTCATCGTTGTGCCAGAAGATGACAGAGCGGTATTGCGTGCCCACATCATTGCCCTGACGGTTGAGTGTAGTAGGGTCGTGGCAGGTCCAGAAGGCTGCAAGGAGTTCATCGAAGGTGATCACAGCGGGATCGTAGTAAACGTTGCATACCTCGGCGTGGCCGGTGGTGCCATTGCACACTTCTTTGTACGTGGGGTTATCGACATGGCCGCCGCTGAAGCCTGATTCTACATGGCTTACACCTTTCAGTAATTGGAACTGCGCTTCTGTACACCAGTAGCAGCCTGCTCCGAATGTGGCTATTTCTTCTTTGTGGGTCTTTGCAGCTGTGTTCGCGGTATTCATTTGTTTAAAAGCTTTTGAGTTGTGAAGATTGTCTTTTTGTGCGCATGCCTGCAGTTGCAGTAGCAGGAGCAGTAAAGGGACGGTCAAACGGATGAAGTGCTTCATAGAGAACAAATTTAGGGGTAGTGCGCGCGGAAACCGCAATAGTAAAATAGGAGGATTAGATATTATGTTTGTTTTAACAGTGTGTAAGTGCAAAAAGCCATCCCGAGGGATGGCTTCGCAAATGGGAGTTGTTTTATGACTATTTCAGTCCCAGTTCTTTTTTCTGAGTGTCGTCTATGTCAGACGGAGCGTCGAGCATTACATCGCGTCCGGCATTGTTTTTAGGGAATGCGATGTAGTCGCGGATACTTTCCTGGCCGCCAAGAAGTGCGCAAAGGCGGTCGAAGCCGAATGCGATGCCCCCGTGTGGAGGTGCGCCGTACTCGAACGCACCCATGAGGAAGCCGAACTTCTCTTGCGCCTCTTCCTTACTCATGCCCAGCGCAGCGAACATCTTCTCCTGCAGGTCGCGATGGAAGATACGAATGGAGCCGCCACCGATCTCGGTGCCGTTGAGCACTATATCGTATGCATTTGCCTTTATGGCGCCGTACTTGCTGAGGTCGTTCATCCATTCAATATGCTCAGGCTTGGGAGAAGTGAACGGGTGGTGACGCGCTACCCAGCGGTTGCCGTCTTCGTCGTACTCGAACAGCGGGAAGTCTATTACCCAAAGTGGTTTGTAGACATCGGGATTGCGGAAGCCGAGGCGGTTGCCCATTTCAAGGCGCAGTTCGCTCATGGCCTTGCGGGTGCGTGTCTCGTTACCGGCGAGCATCAGTATCAGGTCTCCTGCTTTTGCATTGCAGAAGGCCGCAATCGCTTTCAGTTTGTCTTCGGTAAAGAACTTATCTACACTACTCTTGAAAGTGCCGTCGGTGTTGCATTTGATGTACACGAGGCCACTCATGCCTATCTGCGGGCGTTTCACCCATTCAGTCAACTCGTCGAGCTGTTTGCGGGTATATTCGCTGCAGCCGGGAGCGGCAATAGCAAGGACGGTCTCGGCATTATTAAATACAGGGAACTCGCCCTGCCAGAGTGCTGTGGTATCTGTTGCATCGGTACGGTCGGCAGCCACGGGTGTTTTGATGTTGCCGATGGTCATGCCAAAGCGGATATCGGGTTTGTCGTTGCCGTAGAACCACATAGAGTCGTCCCAGGTCATGCGGGGGAAGTCTTCTGTGATCTCTACACCTTTTACATCTTTAAAGACGTGTTTGAACAGGCCTTCGAATGTGTTGAGAATGTCTTCCTGCTCCACGAAGCTCATTTCGCAGTCGACCTGAGTGAACTCAGGCTGACGGTCGGCACGAAGGTCTTCATCGCGGAAGCATTTAACTATCTGGTAGTAGCGGTCGTAGCCGCTCACCATGAGGAGTTGTTTGAACGTTTGAGGGCTTTGCGGAAGGGCATAGAACTGGCCTTCGTTCATGCGGCTTGGCACCACAAAATCGCGAGCGCCCTCGGGGGTGCTACGAATGAGGAATGGTGTTTCAATGTCCCAGAAGCCTTGCGTATCGAGGTAGTTGCGCACAGAACGATTGACGCGGTAACGGAGCTCAAGGTTGCGACGCAGGGTAGGGCGACGCAGATCGAGGTAACGGTACTTCATGCGCAGCTCGTCGCCGCCATCGGTATCTTCTTCGATAGTGAACGGAGGTGTAGCGGCACTGTTGAGGATAGTGAATTCCGTTACTTCAACTTCTATGTCTCCTGTAGGGATCTTACCGTTCTTGCTGGCGCGCTCCACCACTTTTCCTTTTGCCTGGATCACAAATTCGCGACCGATAGGCTGGCGATCGAGCGTTGGGTTGAGTTGCTCGTTGAAGTATAGCTGCGTGATGCCGTAGCGATCGCGCAGGTCGGTAAAGGTGATGCTGCCGAACTTGCGTACTGTTTGTACCCAGCCGGCAAGTGTCACTTCTGCGCCAATATGTTGCATGCGGAGCTCGCCGCACGTATGAGAACGATACATATTATATGTCTATTAGAGGAGTGCGAAGATAGTTATTAAAATGGAGTAGATGGGTGGAGGGCCACAATAGGCAGTAATAGGGGGAGGCATGTAGTTTTCGGATTCTTGTTAAAGAAAATCAAAATCACATTTTTTTGTCGAACAATGTATAGTTTGCCCGATTAAATTTGTGGTTCTGATATTATGTTCCAGTTTCAACATATCAACTACCTGTATGCGCTGGCATTAGTGCCGGTGTTGGTGGTTCTTTTCATGAGTGTTATCTACTGGCGCAAACGCAAGTTGCAAAAGCTAGGCAATGAGGAGCTCATAGGCAGCCAGATACAGGGATACATAGCGGGGCGGAGCACGTTCAAATTTATCTTGCAGGTGTCGGCTTTCTTTCTGATAGTGGTGGGATGGGCGAATCTGCGGATGGGCGACAAAACGGAGAAGACCGAGCGGAAAGGTGTGGACGTGGTAGTGGCGCTTGACGTGAGTAAGAGTATGCTGGCGAAGGATCTGCAGCCGGACAGGCTGACGCGGGCACGCCAACTGATCATGAGGCTGACGGACAAAATGAAAAATGACCGTGTGGCGCTGATCGTTTTTGCGGGTAAGGCATATATGCAGGTTCCGTTGACGGTAGATTACCGTGCTGTTAAGATGATATTGCAGAATGTGGGACCTGAGATAGTGCCTACGCAGGGTACGGTTATTTCGGATGCCATAAAGATGGGTATGGAATCGTTCACCCGCAATGAGCGTAAATTCAAGTCGCTTATTGTTATTTCTGACGGTGAAGACCATGACGAGCAAGCAATAGAGGCGGCACGACAGGCTGCAGAGGAAGGTGTGGTGATCCATACGGTGGGTGTAGGCTCACCTCATGGAAGCACGCTGTATGATCCTGACACCAAGTCGGTGAAGCTGGATGAGAATGGCACACCTGTAGTGAGCAAGCTGAATGAAGAGGCGCTACGCGCCATAGCCGGGGCCGGAAGGGGTTCATACAATCTTCTGCAAAACACTGATGACGTTGCGGAGAAACTGAACTCCTCGCTTGAGAGCATGGAACAGAAGAACCTGGGGACGATGATGTTCACTGATTTTACAAGTTATTTTCAATATTTCCTGTTTGCGGGATTTATTCTGCTTGTTGCAGAGTGGATGTTGCCCGGAGCAAAAAGGAAGGTCAAAAAGAAGTTAGATGAATCGGCTGCATGATGATATGGAAATAAGGGTGCACCGTACAATTTGCATACCATTGGTGGTGTGCGCGGCATTGCTGTTGATAATGACGGCGGCAAACGAAGCGATGGGGCAGGTGAGCAGGCTGATAAACACAGGCAATTCGCTCTATGGTCAGAAGAGGTATAAAGAGGCTGCTGCAGACTATGCGAAAGTTGTTGCCAAGAAGCCCAATTATACGCCGGCATTGTTTAACCTTGGGAATAGTTTGTACCAGCAGAAGCAATTCGATTCCTCGCGCAGTGTTATGGAAAGGACTGCTAAGGTAGCATCGTCGAACGGAGACAAGGCGGCCGCTAATTACAACATAGGGAATACCTACATGTCGCAGCAGAAGTGGGACGAGGCTATAGAGAGCTATAAAAAGACCCTGCGTGCTAATCCGCAGGATGCTGATGCTAAGTACAATCTGTCTTATGCCGAGCAAATGAAGAAGAAGCAGGAGCAACAGGACAAGGATAAGAAAGATAAAGACAAGGATAAAGACAAGAAAGACGATAAAAATAAGCAGGACCAGGACGATAAGAACAAGGATAAAAAAGACGATAAAGACCAGCAGAAGAAGGACGACGAGAATAAAGACAAGAAAGACGAAAAAGACCAGCGCCCGCAGGGGCAGCCGAGCAAATTATCCGAGAAGCAGGCAGAGCAATTGTTGAATGCGTTGCAGCAGGAGGAGAAGAAATTGCAGGACAAGATGAAGAAAGAAAAGGGAGCGCCGGTGCGCATGCAGAAGGATTGGTAAAGTAAAAATAGCAATCATGAAATTGCAAAAGCAGACACAAAAATGTGTCTGCTTTTTTTGTTGTTTCGGAGTATAAAATCTGTGCGTATTTTTCGTGTGCGCTGTACGTAACGACGCGATCTTGAAAATGAGATACTCACATCATTGTGGATAACCTGTCAACATCTTTGAGGGTGTATTTAAAAAAAGAGATAAATAATTTTTTAGTGGAAAATTTTCTTTTTAATATTGTGTAAGGATTGTGCTTACTAACCCATCCTTTATAGAGCCCGGCAGCCCACAACCTCGCCGGGCTTTTTTTGTGCACCTACCTGAAAGTGCTTGCTGTAGCGGTTTTCAGTCTGTTCTGTTTTTCTTCTTTACCCTCATTGCACACTACAATTTTCAAACGAACGATTTCTTGTTACAACAAGAAAGAGCAGAATCGTGTTGGTGATGCTGCTCAGTGTTCTTGTTGAAGTTGTCAGAGATTCTTGATGTACTAAATAATTCGCTTCGTGTTTTCTGTGAGTTATTCACAAGTATCACTATGCGCTTTCAGTCCTTTCTTTTTCTATCTTACCCCGGCGCAATGGATTGGCTGTGTTCTCAGCATATTGTGCACGCTGACGCAGAAGGTCGAGTGCCTGGAATACTGCCTCGCGGAAGGATGAAGGATCTGCTATGTCTTTACCTGCAATGTCGAAGGCGGTACCATGATCGGGTGATGTGCGAATGATGGGCAGACCTGCGGTGTAGTTCACACCTTCTCCCTTTGCGAGTGCTTTGAATCCTACGAGACCCTGGTCGTGATACATGGCCAATACTGCATCGAATTGGGTGTAGCTGCTGTTTGCGAAGAATGCATCGGCACTATACGGGCCGAAAACGATAGCATCTTTCTGTTTGAAGGTTTCGATGAGTGGTCTGATGATCGTCTGTTCTTCTGAACCGATCTGCCCTTCATCACCGGCATGCGGGTTGAGACCCAGTATGGCAATGCGAGGTTTGTCTATCCCAAAATCTTTGATAAGCGACTCGCGCAGGATACTGATCTTGCCGAGGAGTAATTCTCTGGTAATAGATGAAGCGATCTTGGACACAGGAATGTGCTCGGTTGCCAGGGCAACGCGAAGAGAATTGCTGTACAATATCATCAGCACATCTTTAGCACCGAATTTATCTTTGAAGAACGGAGTATGCCCGGTATAGGGGAAGTCGGGCAGGTTGGTATTGCTTTTATGGATCGGCGCAGTGACAATGGCATCGAGCTGACCATCTTTCAGGCACTGAGTGGCCACCATAAGAGAACGAATAGCATATTTGCCACCGGCGTCGGTAAGAACGCCGGGCTGCAATGGCACCTCGTCTTCCCAGCAATTGAATACGTTGACCTGTTTCGCGTTGAGTTTGGTAAGGTCTTTTGTACTGTTGAAGTTAATTGTGACCTCAGGCGACAATTTTCTGTAGAAATTGATCACCTTATTGGACGAGAAGATCACAGGGGTACAGAGTTCGAGAATACGGTTGTCAGAAAACGTCTTGATTATTACTTCCGTTCCTATTCCGTTCAAGTCTCCGGTGGTGATACCGATGACCGGTTTTTCGCTGTTGGTATGCATGTTGGCTGTTAGTTGTGAGTGTTACGAAGTTATGCCTTATTATAATGACCCAGGAAGTCGAGCAGCATGCGGAGGCCGAAAGCGGTTCCTCCTGCCGGCATGTACGCTTTCCGGGCCATAAAGAAAGATACACCTGCAATATCGAAGTGCATCCATGGGTAGTCGGTAAAATGCTCCAGGAATTTGCCAGCAGTTATTGCGCCTCCGGTTGCACCGCCTACGTTTTTGAGGTCAGCGATGTCGGATTTGATCTGGTCGCCATATTCATCCCACAACGGATATTCTACCAGGCGTTCGTACTGGCGCATACCACTTTCGCGGAAGGCCGAACGCACCTCATCAGAGGCTGTTCCCATGCATACAATACCGTGTTCGCCCACTGCTGCGGAGGCAGCACCGGTAAGCGTGGCAAAGTCAATCACTAATTCGGGTTTGTAACGTTTTGCCCAGTGGAGCGCATCGGCCAATATCATGCGGCCTTCGGCGTCGGTGTTCAGTACTTCCACGGTCGATCCGCTGTACATCTTTATCACGTCGCCCGGTGTGTAGGCTTCCTCTCCGGGACGGTTGTCAGTCGCAGGTACTAACGCAATAATGTGCAACGGTAACTGCATTTTAGCGATAGCGTACATAGACGATGCCACCAATGCCGCGCCGCTCATGTCGCTTTTCATTCGGTCCATAGAGTTGGCGGTTGGTTTAAGGGAAAGACCTCCTGTGTCGTAAACCACACCTTTACCTACCAACACTATAGGTTTCTTGTTGAGTGCTTTCTTAGGCACGTATTCCATTATAGTGAAAGTGGGTGGTTGCTTACTTCCGGCATTTACGGATAGAAGTCCGCCCATTTTTTCTTTTACAATCCTTACTTTGTTGAGCACGGTTACTTTAAAACCTGCTTCTTTACCCATTGCTGCAATCTCTTTTGCAAGTTGTTCGGCCGACAGGTAGTTAACCGGTTCGTTTACCAGAGTACGGGCTTTATAGATTGCATCCACGGTTACTTTCAGTTGGGCAACATCTTTCACCGTTGCTGAATCTTTAGTTATCGAGATGCTTGTGAGCGTATGCGTGAGTTTCTTTGCTTCGGTGCGGTACTTCAGGAACTGATAATTTGCTAATGCCAGACCTTCGGCAACAAGAAGCGCTGCATTTGCAACCTTTGATATGTTCGATACGGTTACTTCTTTCAATTTGTGCCTGTTGCAAAGGATCTGCAGTTCGGCGCCCGCTTTTCTCACCGATTCGGCAAACTGCCAGTCGGTCTTTTTATTTTTCACCATAACAATAAAAGCGAAACCGCTGTAATGGTTGAGCGTTGCTATGTTTTGCTCTGCAGCGAAAACGGTCTCTGCATATTTGGTCTGTTCGGTGGTCAATCCGGGGATGGAAACCAGGTTTTTGATGTCGTCTATGACCCACGCTCTGTCGTGGGCCGAAGGTCTTTGCGCTATTTTTATGTCCATGCTATAAAATTAGAAAAATATAGTGGCGAAGGTAAGTTAAAAGGAGGCATTTGGCATTTGTTATATCATCGGGCAGAGTGCAGGTGTTATTTTGCCCCAAAGCAACCCATGAAAATGGTAGCTCAGATAGGGAAGCAATCAGTACTTTTGTTTTATGTACACGCTGAAGAAAAGTCTGGGGCAGCATTTTCTGCACGATGAGAATATGTGCAAGAAGATAGTAGGGTTTGTGACCCGGTCCGAAGGCATGCAATTGTTAGAGGTGGGGCCCGGAGGAGGTGCGATCACCAAATACCTTCTGGATTGGGAAGGCGTGCAATACAAGGCGATAGAGGTGGATGAAGAAAAGGTTGAGTACCTGAACAAGACCTATCCGTCAATAAACGGGAAGATCATTTTGAAAGACATTCTGAAGGCGGATGTTCCATTTGAAGGCCAGTTTTCAGTGATCGGCAACTTCCCTTACAATATCTCGTCGCCCATTTTGTTCAAAGTGCTTGACTGGGAGCCGCAGGTGGGTGAGGTTATCGGGATGTTTCAGAAAGAAGTAGCGTTGCGGGTGGCTTGTGGTCCCGGCAGTAAGGTTTACGGCATCTTAAGTGTATTGATGCAGGCGTTCTTTAAAGTGGAGTACCTGGTGGATGTCCATGAGAACTGCTTTACGCCTCCGCCAAAGGTGAAGAGTGGGGTGTTGCGTTTTACTAATCAGCGTAATCCCTACGGAATAGATAATAAGCGACGATTTATTGTGATAGTGAAGGCGGCCTTTAATCAGCGGAGGAAGACGCTGCGTAATGCTTTGAAGGGCACGATACCCGCAGAGCGCATGGTAGACGATCCTGTGTTTGAAAAGCGAGCTGAGCAACTATCTGTAGCTGATTTTGTGACTCTATACAAGAAATATGGACAGAACTGAAAAGAGGAAGAAAGCCCTAATAGCGGCGCCGGTGCATATGGTGCTGACTGAAGGGCTTGAGGCGATGGGGTATGAATGTGTTGTGGACGAAAAGATTGACCAGAAGCGCGCGTACGAGCTTATTGGTGATTGCGAGGGTGTGATCACCTCTACCAGACTACAACTGGACAAGGCATTGCTTGACGCTGCGCCCATGCTGAAATGGATAGGCAGAATGGGGTCCGGAATGGAAGTCATAGATCTGGAGTATGCCGCCACGAAGGGCATTGTGTGTTATGGTAGTCCGGAGGGAAACTGCAATGCGGTGGGGGAGCATGCGGTGGGAATGTTACTTGCACTGATCAGACGGATCACCTGGAGCCATTCTGAGATAGGAGCCAATATCTGGAAGCGCGACGAGAATCGTGGCATTGAGTTGGAGGGGCGCACGCTCGGCATCATCGGTTTCGGGCATGCAGGGGCGGCGTTTGCGCGGAAACTGCAGGGTTTCGATATGCGCATACTGGCTTATGACCGGAAAGAGATAAAAGATGTGCCGCCGTATGTGGAGATGTGCGACCTTGCTACCATACAGCGCGAATCGGACATTCTGAGTATTCATGTTTCCCTGCAACCAGACACGCTGAATTATTTCAACGACGATTTTCTTGCAGCGATGAAGAAGCCGTTTATTCTGGTGAATACATCACGTGGCGCTGTGGTAAACACACATACTTTGTACCAGGGAATCAAGTCGGGCAAGGTGTTGGGCGCCTGTCTGGACGTGTTTGAGACTGAACCACTCACTAATGCAGATCAGGAGTTGCGCGAGATCATAAATGAGTTGATCTTCAGCCCTGTAGTGATAGCTACGCCGCATATAGCGGGCTATACCCACGAAGCGTTGTACAAAATGAGTAAAGTTCTCCTGGACAAACTATCGGGAGGCAGCGTGGACAAATAGCCGATCGCGATTAATAAAATAATAATATTTTATTTCTATATTTCACCAAAATGATCGGTTTAAAAATAAAAAGCCAATTTTTTTCTCGGGAAACCCAAGATTTGGTGACAGTCTATCGTCTTTTATTACAGTACAGATTGATTTTATTCTTCTTATGAAGGGAAAAAGTATTTAAAGGTGTAAAGAAAATATGTGTTTCGGCTGTGGTTTTTAACAGATTTTTTTATCTTTACGCCTCATTTGCTAATAATTTATTAATGTTGGATATGACACGTACACTACGTTATCTGCTTTTGATTCTATTTACAGGACTATCCGGATTTGTGTTTGCCCAGGGCGAAATAGCCGGTAAAGTGTTGGACGAGAAGAAAGAACCCCTTCTGAGTGCGACTGTCCAGGTGTATCAGGGTGGTATATTGAAGGGAGGAAATGTGACCGATTTTGACGGTATCTACTCTGTGAAGCCGCTTGAACCGGGTTATTATGACGTTGTTGTATCATTTACAGGATACGACTCTATCATGGTGACCAGGGTGATCGTTGAGCCGGGTCACAGGACTACTCAGAATTTTCAAATGGCAAGGGCCTCAAGGGAGCTCACGGTAATGACGGTTGTAGGGTACAAGAAGCCCCTTATCAAGGAGGGTAGCGGAGGCACCACCGTATTCACCAGCGATGATATCAAAGTGCTTCCAACTACAGACGTTACCAGCATGGTTGGTCTCGCGCCGAACATTTACCAAGGCAGGCGTGGAGAAGGTGTAAGCATGGGTGGTGCGCGTGGTTCGGGTACATTGTACATCATTGACGGTGTGCAGGTACAGAATATAGGTGAAGACGCTAACACCGGTATCAATATGGCGCAGAATGCCGTGGAGCAAATGGAGGTTATGACCTCAGGTATCCCTGCGAAATATGGTGACGTATCGGGTGGTGTGGTAAACATTACATCACGTGGTGTTGCAAGAAAAACTACAGGTAATGTTCGTATTCAGCACTCAATCGACGGCTACAACAACAACCTTGCATCGTTCTCAGTTGCCGGTCCATTGTACAAAAAGAGAATTAAGGGCGATAGCATCAACAAAAAGCCGGTACTTGGTTTTGCGTTGAGCGGTGACTACTATAACGATCACAACCGTTTCCCTGCATACGATAAACAGTGGGTGGTAAAAGAAGACAAACAGGCTGCAATGGAGAAGAATCCGTTGAGGGTGCTTTCTGATAACAGCGGTGCAAAGATCTACAACTACGAATCGAACTATGTAACCTTTGCTGATATGGAGCAAAGGAAAATTCAGCCGCGTAACCAGACTGAGGAATATCGTTTGAATGGTAAACTTGATTACCAGTTGACTGACAACCTCCGCGTTATTACCGGCGGTATGGTGAACTATGTTCGTGATGACGCTTACTCACGTACACTGAGTCTTATGTCTCCGCAGGGTACTGTTAAGACCAATTCTTTCACCGGTCGTGGTTTTGTTCGTTTCACACAGAAGTTTGGAAAGATGAACGATACAAGTTCACGTAACAGCATCATCTCAAACGCGTTTTACAGTGTTCAGGCTGACTTCCAAAGGACAACAAACTGGAACAATGATCCACGATTCAAAAAGGACCTGTTCAAATACGCTTATGTGGGTAAGTTCCAGGAGTTGCCAAGAACTAACCGTTACATTGCAGGTGGTACCGATTCTGTAAGTACACGCACTGGTGTTGTTCTTGCAGGTAGCACTTCTAACGGATTCACGTTTGACCGTTCAGAAACAAATCCGATCCTTGCTAACTACACGCAGCAATATTATAACTCACTGGAAGGTGGATTGCCAACAAGCATCTTGCAGATTCAGGCTAATAACGGTATGGCGAACGGTGACATGCCGCGTAGCACCTACTCATTTAACGGTGGTGGTCTTTTTGCTACACCCGGTACCTCGATCTCCGGTTATTCTAACTTCCTTTCTGATCAGTACGCTCTTGACGTAAATGCGTCTTTCGACTTGATGGCCGGTAAAACAAAACATGCAATTGAATTTGGTCTTTATTATCAGCAGCGTGTGATGAAGTCATACTCAGCTTCTGCAAATCTTGGTGGTACACAGTCTATCTGGACACAGATGAGGAATCTGGTGAGCAATCTGGACAACCAGAATCTCAGGTTGGACACAAAAAATCCCATATTCAGGGTTAATGGTAAAGACTACACTTATGTAGCTGATCCATCCACTCCAGGAAAAGGTACTTTCTACGATAAGACAACTAATACAATTGCAAACATTCTGCCTGGTCCTACCGATACTATTTATTATGATCTTAAGAACATCAGCCAATCAAACTTTGACAAGCAGTTGAGGAAAAAGTTGGGAGTTGCTGATAACGCACTTATCAACATTGATGAGATAGACCCGTCAAAACTGTCTATGAACATGTTCTCAGCGGATGAGCTTCTGAACCTGAGCGGTAATGCATTTGTTGGTTACTTTGGTTATTCATATACCGGACAGAGGCAGACAGGTGCTGTAAACTTCAATGACTTCTGGACTGCGAAAGACAAAGACGGTAATTTCACTCGTCCGATAGGCGCATTCACTCCGACGTACATTGCCGGTTACATACAGGATAGGTTTGACTACAAAGATCTTCACTTCAACGTAGGTGTTCGTGTTGACCGTTATTCTGCTAACACAAAAGTTCTGAAGGACCCTTACTCATTGTATCCTGTAACGACTCTTGGTCAGGTGGCCGGAACTACCAACTATACAAATGGTGGTATACACCCATCAAATCTGCCAAGCGATGCCGTTGTGTATGTGAGCGACAACCAATCAACTTCACCGTCTATCATCGGTTACCGTACAGGCAATACCTGGTATGACCCGAATGGTAATGTGGTGGAAGACCCTGCAGTGTTGAAGCAGTACTCTGATGGTCGCGATCCTCAGCCACTTATTCAGACGCAGTATAAGAACATGAAGATGACAGATACTAACTACAATCCAAATCTGTCTTTCACCGATTACTCACCACAGGTGACTGTGATGCCACGTATCCAGTTCTCTTTCCCGATATCAGACGTTGCTAACTTCTATGCGCACTATGATATTTATGCACAGAGGCCTTACCCGAATACAATCGGAAACGCTACTGCATGGGATTACTATCAGCTGTCAGCATCACCGCCCACAGGCGTGTTGCCAAATGCTAACCTGAGGTCGCAGCAGACGTTTGACTATGAGGTAGGTTTCCAGCAGAAGTTGTCTAGTTCATCGGCTATTACTATCACAGCGTTCTACAAAGAGCGTAAGAACATGGTGACGATAGTTCCTTATCTGTATGCATATCCATACAGCTACCAGACGTACGGTAACAGGGACTTCTCTACGACGAAAGGATCTACCGTAATGTATGACCTGCGTGCGACTAACCACTTGAAGATGACCCTTTCTTACACCCTTCAGTTTGCTGAAGGAACCGGCTCTTCTTATGCTAGCGGCCGTGGTCTCCTGAACACACTGATCACAGAAGGTCTTCCAAACCTACGTTATATAACATTCCTCGGTGTTGACTCACGTCATAACATCGTTATGAATGCAGATTACAGGTTTGGAGATGGCGAAGGTCCAACGATCGCAGGTAACAAGATTCTGCAGAATGCAGGTGCAAACTTCATTGTAAGGACGAGGAGCGGTGAGCCATACACAAGGTACACTGACGCCCTTGCGCAAACAGTGGTGGGCGGTGTGAATGGTGCGAGGTTGCCATGGCACTTTGGTACTGACGTTCGTGTAGATAAAGATTTCGCGTTGAAATTTGGTAAGAGGAACAAAGAAGCTATCGAAGGTGTGAAGCCAAAGCGTCCTAATTACGTGAAAGCAATCGTGATGATCAACAACCTCTTCAATACGAGAGAGATCATGGGCGTGCACGGTTTCACGGGCCGTACAGACGATAACGGATATCTTGTTTCTTCATTCGGACAGCAGTTTGTGCCACAGCAGATCAATCCACAGTCGTACATTGACCTGTATAAGATATACCAAAATGTTCCGGGCTTCCTGAACTACGCACGTACAGTCAATTTTTCACTCGAGTTTAACTTTTAATAATTTACCAATATAACTATAACAGGTTATGATATTCAGAAATAAATCGAAGTTTATCGGCGCGGTTGTGCTAATGGGGCTGTTG
>JACCEA010338777.1_pt1 | contig 14666 bp, 15 predicted proteins | sample 7449851 | NCBI WGS metagenome assembly JACCEA01 (sample SAMN15323453, study PRJNA562643) | freshwater metagenome | isolation source: river surface water | place: USA:Blue River Watershed | collected 2017-08-18 | reverse complement strand
GTGTTATTCTTTTAAAGAATGTGGCATAAGACTCATTTTTTTTAGCAATTTTAGATGAGAAATAATCCCTCCCCAATACGTTGTTTGATTGGGCTTTATGTTATTTTGATTCAAGATTTCGTATAATATTTTATTAAGTTTTGGATAATAGATATGATGTATATGCGGGAATAAATGGTGTGCAATGTGGTTATTGAAGCCACCAAGTATGAAATTAGCAGTTTTACTAAATGGGTGCATATCATTTGAACTTTTAATCTGATTCATTAACCATGAAGTTTGAATAAAACCATTAGTATCAGTTGTTGGATATTCGGTTGCTTCTACATGGTGAGTCATAAAGAAAGTGAATAATAAGAAAATAGATTGTGTTAAGTGCATTAATAAAAAACCTGTAAATACAATATACCAAGCTTGATTTGAGCATAACAGCGGCAATAAAAGTATCAACACCACGTAAAAACATTTCTGTATCCAAAACGATAGATAGTATAAAAAGTTTTTCTTCTCATTGTATTCGTCTTGAGAATAAAGAATGACAAAGTCTTTAATAAAGACCCAAAAAAGCGAATAGGTAGTGTAGAGTATTGGAGCATACAAGTGTTGGTATTTATGAAACCAAAAATAAGTACTATGAGGGGTAACTCTTATTAGTTTTGTTATTTTTAGGTCTGAGTCATAGTCTTCTACATTTGGAGCATAATGATGGGAGTTTATATGTCGTTGCTTCCATGCTTCAGCATGTGCTCCAACGATTGTGTATATAAGTATAAAACAAAAGTTATTGAGTTTTTTGCTCTTAAAAATAGTATTGTGAGAAAAGTCATGAGAAAAGTTAAATGCAAATAATAAGGAGAATAAGCCATATACAACAAATGTACAAACGAAATATACGGGATTTTTGACAACGTATAAAAACCAATAAGTACAAAATGAAGCAACAAAGTAAAAAATAAATTTAAAACTAAGAGCCCAGACGAAACTGCGGTCATCAACAATTAACTTCTCCTCAACTTGCTGATATATAGTTTTGAGCAATTGGCTGTCAGCTTTATTATGTAAGTGTTTATCTCGCATAAGGCATAGGTTTAAAACTTTGTTGATTTCCAAGAGCCTTCAAAAATCTAAAATGAGATGCTAATGATTCTGAGTAAGACATCTCCATGTATTTTAATTGATATTTTTGGGCTAATTCACGAAATATTGGGAGAATTTCTATATAATGAACATGACAAATGTTAGGTAATATATGGTGTAAGGCATGGGCATTAAAACCACCCAATGTCCAATTTAAAAAAACGCTATCTGGATTATAATCGACCGAGGTACACAGCTGTAATTTAGGCCAACTTAGATTTAGTTTGTTGTTTTGGTCGGGTTTTGGGTGTTCAACGAAATCTGATAAGTGAGAAACTCCTAACACGCCTACAAATATTATCGAAATCATAAAATGATTAAGTAGAAAAGCTGTTAAAACGGTGGTCCAACCAAATGGTAGTAAAAATATTGGTAGAAGAATCATGTATCCAATGTACAAAATCTTGTAAAGGATTAACTTAATTATTTCATTCTTGGGAATTTCGATTTTTATTGTTCTACTTGAGTAATTAACAAGCATCAAGGTTTCACGGAGAAAAAACCAATTTAAAGAATAGAAAAGGTAGAGAATTGGAGCATAAAGGTATTGGTATCGGTGAAACCATTTTAGCTTTTGACTTTCGGTCATTCTAAACAAAGGGTTATTCAAAACATCAATATCGCTACCTTCGACATTTGTGTATAAATGATGTGATTCGTTGTGATTTTTACCCCAAACATAGGCATTGTTACCTTGTAGGTTAAAACTGATTGAGAATAAAATTTTATTCCAAAGTTTACTTTTTACCGCAACACCATGAGCAGCATCATGGGAAATATTGAAGGCTGTTAACAGAATACTAAGGCTCATTAATAGATAAAATAGATAAAAGCTGAAAGTGCTTGTAGTGTTTATCATCATTAAATAAAACAAGATGTCAAGACTGAAATACATTATAATTTTTAAAATCATAGTTTTATTTCCCGTCTTCTGTATCTGTTTAGTAGAGAAATATTGCTCTATTCTTTCGTTAAGTTCTTTATAAAAGTCAGAGCCTTCGTCTTTAGAAAATTTCAACCTATTCATTGTATTATTTTTGGTTTTACAGCATTTCGCTTTGATAAGTAATGATATTTAAGCATACTAAATCCTTCGCTGATGGTAGCACAGTGGCTCCCTAAAGTTATATTTCTTTTACTTATTTTCAAAATATACTCCCAATGTCTAAATATTTCTCTGTAGGCCCCAAATAAAGTGTATTTTGAATCATAGATATGTATTGGTTCGCCTTTTACCCCATTTATTTCAAGAATTTTGAAATGGCCTTTGTATAATTCTTCTTCATTTTTGCATTTAATGTCATAGCGTGCATAATTGAATAATCCAATCTTTTCGTTGATGTTTTCAAAGACTTTACTTAAGCCTTCGCATATTAAATCTTTTCGTTCAACATATTTTGCTCCATATTCCCAATTTCCAATATAGAAAGGTTGCATTATTTTCCCGTCTTCAAGTATATCATTTAGGTTGAAGTCGTTTTCAATCATTTTTGCTTTCAATCTGATATAAATTAAGCTTTCTTCTTGAAGGAGTTGGTTAATTGAACTCTTTCCGTTTCCTTTTAAAGTCAGTGGTTTTCTCTCTGTAATACTACTTATTAATAATTTATCATTTGCATTATGAACAAGAACACTAACCTCTAAAGGGAAATCTATAAGATCCTGTATTAAATAATTCATCGAATGTTCAGCATGATAATCTAATAAGTCTTTTTCATTGGCGATTTTCTTTACTAAAAAGCCACCTTCTCCGAGGTCGGGTTTGGCTATACAAGGAAAAGCTATTCCTGATTTTTTTAGAAGATGTAGTAAAGCTGACGAATGGCAATCTTGTGGAATTAAAATCGTAGTAGGCTTATAATCATCAGGTATCTTTTCAAGTATGCTATATTTTGAATCACTTGCAAAGCCTCCTAATGGAACTTTCGGATTGGTTGCTGAAAAATAAAACAATCTCCTTGTGCGTAGCGAACCAATAAAAAATACATATAGAGTTAATGGTAGATATAATAGCTCCATTGGCCAATATCGCCAAAGTAAAAGGTTAAAGTAGGCCTTAATAGAGTTCATAAACTATTTCCAAATACTGAAAAGCCAAGTAGCTATTTAGAGTCTAAAGGTAAATCTATATGTGTTTAGGTTTGCATTATTTCCCCTAAACCGTCATCAAATACTCCACCTCAATCCCATCAATTTTTTCGAGTTTGCCAATTACTTGATTGGTGAGAGTTTTTCTGAATTCGAGTTCCATGGTGCATTGGTTATCATAAGTTTGGTTTCTGATTTTCAAACCAAACTCCTTCACCACTTTCATCACATCATTCATTTGCACAAACTCAAAACTCACATTATAAACATCATTGACGGTCTTTTCAATGACTTCGGCAACTGTCAGAGCCTCAGCGGTTGCAGATTTATAGGCGTTGATTAAACCAGGGACACCTAAAAGCGTTCCTCCAAAATACCGAACAACTACCACCAAAATATTGGTAATATCATGCGACAAGAGGGTATTTAAAATCGGTTTTCCAGCCGTTCCCGAAGGTTCTCCATCATCATTAACTCTAAAATTTGTGCGGTCGAGGCCTAAGCGATAAGCATAACAATGATGCACCGCCTTGAAATGCTCTTTTTTGAGATTATCGACTAATGGTTTTACTTCATTTTCGTGTTCAATAGGGTAGGCATAAGCCAGAAATTTACTGCCTCTATCTTTAAATAAACCCTCAATAGGAGCTTTAATGGTTTTATAAGTATCTTCAAAAAGCATGAAAAATGTGGAGCGAATCTCCAGATTCGTATCTTAAATTAAAATCCAACAAACGACCAAAATACCATTAGAAAACATAAGAATCCGCAAATGGTAGGATAGAATATTTTTACTGTTTTTTCTTACAAAGTAACCGATTTATATCTTTTCCAGTGAAAACCTCGGTCGGTTTGTTCTTCGGCTTGCCAACCTTTATAAATTACCAATTTGTTTTTTTCTTGAACCACATAAAAATAGTCGCCAGCTCCAGCCCACCACGCACCGCAAGCCGAAAGTGCGGTTTTGGGAATCTTGTTTTCGGCATACAAACTTGGGTCGGTAATATCTGCATTGCCCGTTACTTTATCAATTTTAGCTACTTTTTTGCCAAAATTCAGAAAAATATCTGAATGTGGTGCTCCATTGGCATCTTCAGGGTAAGTTTTGAAAGTAAATTTTGCCTGCACAGGAGTTGATTGAGCCATTGACAACTGAACCAAGCAAATAAGTAAAAAAATAAGGATAAATGTACGTTTCATAAAAAATAGGGGGTTAAATGTTTAAAATTTTTGAAGGCTTCCCGATTCGTAAATATCTTTATTTTTGATGCCTTTTTGTGCTAATTCGAGCATGGCTTGTGCAACTTTTTCTCCCGCAATTACCTTATAATTGTCGGGTATTAGCGGAGCAAAAAAATCCATTACGACTTTGCCGATTTTCTCACCCATACGTGGATGCTCACGCTCGCCCGCCAACATTGATGGGCGTAAAATAATGAGGGTTGGGTAGCGTAAATCGCTCAAGGCTTTTTCTATTTCACCTTTCACTCGGTTATAATAAATCCACGACTTTTCGTCGGCCCCCATGGCTGTGATTATCAAAAACTGTTTTGTGCCATTGGCAAGCCCTGCTTTTGCAAAATTTAAGGGATACGTGAAATCAACGTTATAGAAAGCCTCTTTAGAACCCGCTTGCTTCATGGTTGTGCCGAGGCAACAGAAAATATCATCAGCAATGATTTTTGATGTATCAATCTTTTCAAAATCCATTACGAGTTGTTCGAGTTTTTGATGCTCAATAGTAAGTTTTTTTCTAACTATGATTGTTACTTTATTGTAGTATTGGCTTGCCAAAAGCTTCTGAGTTAGGTGTTTCCCGATTAGACCAGATGCACCAACTACAAGGGCTGTTTTCATGATTTTTAGTCTTGGAATAAATAAAGTAAATTTTCAGGTTTCAATTTATCTTCTTTTATTGAAATCTATAGTATGATAACCAACTAATTTTTCTGCACGAGCTGTAACTGGGCGATGATAAATAAAAATTTCGTAAGTGTTTTGAGTTTCGCCAAAATTTCCCTCAAAATACGCTTCATCGGTGGTTTTATTTGGTTTTTGGGTCACGAAGTCGTAGTTGTAAACGCCTTGTTTTAGTCGAATAGTGGCCGTATATCCACCAAAATTATTGTCATAGACCATCTCATTGGTTTTGTCGAGTCGCCAATCATTGAAACTTCCATTTACATAAACTTTCTCATCAGTAACTTCTAATTCATGCGTTTTTAGGCCAAAAGTCATGTAAATATAATCTGAATCTACTGAACTATCCGTCCCTTCTCTATTATCAATCACATAATTTCCATCAAAGTCATTTGATTCAATATATGCTGTTTCACTACGATTGTTTTGTGGCGAAACCCACATTTCATCTTCTTTACCTCGTTTGATTTGAGCAATGTATTGACCTTTGTAGTTGGTACTTCGTGAATCAAAAAAACGGAATTCATTTCCCGCAGGAAATACATTTTCATCATCAAAAAATCGGTATTCGAGCTTCGACATACTTTCATTGACACTGAACGCTTTTAAGTTTCTGACAGTCTTATCCCATCTGAAATTTTGACGAACGACAATTTTCAATTCATCACGTGGCGACATCAGTCGGTAGCCACCGTAATTGACTTCAAAATCAACTTGTTGATGGGTTTTGTATTTTGAGGGTGCTTGTGCTTGTCGAATCGTACCTAATGCACCTACTTGCGGTTCATAAACCATGAATCGTTTGCTAAAAACAATATCATCTTTGCGGCGGCCACGCCATGCTACGAGTAGGTAATTTCCTGATAGTAAAACTTTTGGTATTTCGATTTTATAATGATAATAAGGTACTTTGGTTGTGCGTGAAACCTGATAATCATTCACAAGCAAATCATTATATTCTGGCATATATTCAATTTCCGAAAGTGTCGATTGTTTCCAGTCATAGGTGCAATGCAAGATTCTGAGGTGGTATTGCTCGTAATTAGCATTCAAATCATCAAATTCCAGCCAAAGATTTTTTGAGTCGTTGAGCGAAAGAACGGGAGGATTGAGGGTGCGTGAAGCATCATGAGAATCGCCAAGGAGTGGATAAAGTAAAACGGTTTTTATATTAGGTTCGTAGGTGAAATCTTCAAAATGTAGTTGTTTGGTTTGCCCAAACACAACAAATTGACATAGAATAAATACAACAAAAAGGCCTTTTCGCATAGAGACAATTATTTTTTCAAAGCTAACGATTTTTTATTGATTTTATTGGTGGAATTGTGTTCGGAATATCTATAAACAAAGTGGCACAACCGTGAAGTTGTGCCACTTTGTTTATTTGATTTGTTGGTTAAGCGTAGTCGAAACCTGTAAATCAGGTTTCTATAATCGGACAATCGAAAATTAGTTTTTCTTTTTCTTCGGAGCTTCAACTGCTGGAGCTGCCGCAGGGATTTTAGCTTTAATTTCGTTGATTCCTTTTTCAATGCCATCTTTAAAGAATTGGTAAGAACCATCGCCCGCACCCAAAGATTGTGCTTTTAATGCAAAACCAAGTGCATCAGATGATTTACCCATTTTATCAAGAATCTGTGCTTTAATCCAGTTATTACGGAAGTTTTCACGTAAAGCCAAAGACTTATCAACTAAGCCTAATGCTTTACTTAAATCCATTCCCTTTTGCAACATATAGTCTGCTGCTTGTTGGAATGTGTTAGATGCTTCGATATTTTTCTGATTCACCGCATTTTCGATAGCAGCTGCATTATCAACACCAATAGCTAAAGAAACTTTTGTTTTTTCCCATGAGAAACTTAATGTTGCTGCATCATCTTTCAAATCTGAGAAATCGAACGTAAGTGTTTCAACCGACGAAACATCCTGCGGACGAGCCGTAACACGCAAAACATCGTCAGAAGCTGAGTAGTTTTGTTCGGTAACATCCAGTTTTTTACTAAAGATGATTGTCCAGTTTGTTTGATTAGGAATTGACATGATGGCGTATTTTCCAGCTTTCAAAACTTGGCCTTGAACCGTAATATCACCCGTTGTTTCGATTCGGGTAGCAGCATTGGCACCAGTACGATATACTTTATCGAAAGGAATAAGTTTGCCGAAAATTTCACGACCTTTCAATGATGGGCGAGAATAGTCGATTGTAATTTTACTAACACCAACAACTTGAGAGATTGATGCACCTGGACTTGGTGCTGGGGTAATTTGTGCAAAAGATAGAGTACCTGATAATAAGCAGCTTAATGCTAATAGAGCAATTTTTTTCATTGGATATACCGATTTTGTTGATTTGATGAACTAAATTCGTGCAAATCTACGTATAAAACTCCAAGTATGCACCGAAAAAAACTCCTCGATTTACTCGAAAAACATAATCCGAGCGATAGTAATGAATTAAAGATGACAAATGAAACAATTGAATTTGTGAAAACAAACGAAGATTGTTTCAAACGTGAGCTGTTGATTGGCCACGTTACTGGCTCTGCTTGGATTGTCAATGATGCTCGAACGCACGTTTTAATGATGCACCATCGAAAACTGAATCAGTGGTTTCAGCCTGGTGGCCATTGCGATGGTGACCCTGACGTTTTGAACGTTGCTTTAAAGGAAGCAAACGAAGAAACTGGTCTTGAAAACTTAAAAGTTGTTGATGGAGAAATTTATGATGTAGATGTGCATCTGATTCCTGAACGCAAAGGCGTACCAGCCCATTATCATTATGATGTTCGTTTTTTGATTGAAGCTGATATGAACGAACCTTTAATTGTAACCGAAGAATCGAATGATTTGGTGTGGGTTTCGCTTGATAAAATAGCTGAACACAATGATTCTGAATCGATTATGAGAATGGCAAGGAAAATTTAAACAAGGGCCAATAAGGTTGCAATGTGTTGCAACCTTATTGGCTTTATATAATTTATCTGACTATTTTAGTAGAATACTTTAGATTTTCGGCAGTTACCTTCAAAATTACATTGGCAAGAGGTAAATCATTAAGAGCTGGCAATGTAATTTTACTTTCTTTTGTGCTCAAATTCCAAAGTGTTTTTCCTGTCAAATCAGTAATTGAGTATTCAAAATTTGTACCTGCGTCGTTTTTCAAAACCCAAACTTTGGTACTCGCCCCATCATTGATTGGGTTTGGGAAAACAATCACTTCTTGTCCCGATTTTTTCAATTCATTTATTAACGATTCCAGTTCGGCCAATTCGTAGGCTTTATCAAAATTGGGAATTCCAAAGCCAACTCTATTGTCGGGATTTGTATATTGGCTCGCCGAGCGAATCAAATATTCTCTGACTTGCATATTAGTTAAACTCGGAAAGGCCTGCCAAAAACTTGCCGCAAAACCAGCCAATAATGGCGAAGAAAATGATGTACCATTACTTGTTCCGATTGTTCCATTTGTATTCCCAATGACAGTTCCTGCTCCTTGTGCCGAAAGTTCAGGTTTTACTCGACCATCAGCCGATGGACCGAAAGAGCTAAAGGAAGCAATGTTTTGTGTGGCTGTAACTGCTCCAACCGCAATAATTGAATCAGCATCGGCTGGCGTACCGATATATTTCCATGAACCACTTCCTTCATTTCCTGCCGAAGCAACAACCAAGATTCCTGCTTGGGCGGCCCAGTCGGCAGCACGAGTGGCCAAGGCACGGTCGCCGTTCATATCAGTATATCTATAATTTTGAGCGGGATTATCAAATTCAGTATAACCCAATGAAGTATTGATTACATCAACGCCCACACTATCGGCCATTTCGGCACCAAAAAGCCAGTTGGCTTCTTCTCGTTTGGTTTCAGTGGCAACATCTTCAGTGGTTAATAATAAATAACTTGCTTTGTAGGCAGTTCCGACAATTCTACCATTTTCAAAAGCCGCCATACACGATAAGACATTTGTTCCGTGGTTGTGGTCGTTGTAAACATTTACTTCATTATTCACAAAATCCCAAGTACCAACAACTCTCTTATCAGTGAATAAATCATTGAAAAAACTTAAACGATTAGCATTTAAAAAACCTGAATCCAATACGCCAATCAACATCCCCTCGCCACGATAGCCTTTGGTGTGCATTTTATCGGCACCGAGCATGGCCAATTGGGTTTGCGAAAGTCCGTTATCTAAAATGCCTTCGTTACCGAATTTATCTTTGGTTTTTGATATTTGATTCTCAACGCTCTGACGAGTATTTCTAATATCACCTTTTCCTTCTAAACCTTTTGCAAACGAAAGATTAAGAATCTTTGTAAGGGTAGCAGCATCGGTTTGAATTAACGCACCATTTATCCAACGAGATTTATACAAGACTTTTGCACCAGTTTTGGTGATTTCGGCCAGATAACTTGGGTTAGGAGGGAGGTCTCGCTCTGTAATAGCGATTTTTTGATTCGCTCGACGTTTGATTGAGCGGTCAGACAAAAATTCTTTTGGTCGAGAAACGGAATAGGGCGAATTGGCTTTGTCTTTGAAAAGAACAAAGTATTGATTTTGGGCAAAAGTTGTGAAGGATGAAAATATGAGTAAACCAAGTATAAAACGTTTCATAAGCAAATGGTATAGTTTTCAGAATATAACGAAATAAAGGTCGAAATCTTTTATAAAAAAACAAAAGGCTACTTAATTGTTTGAATATAAGTAGCCTTTTTATTTATGAATATGAAGTTGAGTATTTTCTCGATATACATCAACAATCAATTTGTTGCTTGTGCTTGTTCAAAAACAGAGTTTTGATTGAAAGATTTCATAATCCAACCTCCACCCACAACATCATCCCCTTCGTAAAAAACGGCTGCTTGACCTGGGGCAATGCCGCTTACTGGTTCGTGGAAAATTACTTTCATTTTGTCGCCTTCTTGCGTGATTGTAGCTGGCGAACCATCGTGTTTGTAACGGATTTTGGTATTTGTTTCTAAACTCATGCCATTCAAATCTGCGTATTTTTGCATCACGAGTTTGCCCACCATCATGCCATCTTTATCTAATGATTTTTCGTGACCTAAAACCACTTCATTAGTGTCTTTCCTGATTTCGGTCACAAACATTGGTGTACCGAGAGCAATCCCCAAGCCTTTACGTTGCCCAATTGTGTAAAATGGATACCCTTCGTGTTTGCCGACTACTTTTCCATCTTCCAAAACAAAGTTTCCTCCTTTTACTCGTTCTTCTAACCCTTCAACTCGGCGTTTCAAAAAACCTCGGTAATCATTGTCTGGCACGAAACAAATTTCGTAAGATTCTTTTTTGTTTACCAAATCATAAAATTCTTTTTGAGTAGCCATTTCTCGAATTTCTGATTTTTTCAAATATCCTAACGGCAATTTTGTGCGGGCCAAACTTTCTTGCGAAACTCCCCAAAGCACATAGCTTTGGTCTTTCCAAGTATCAATTCCTTTTGAAATGATGTATCGTGAATTTTCTTCACGCACGTTGGCGTAGTGTCCAGTGGCTATAAATTCACAATCAAGTTTATCTGCACGGCGAAGCAATGAGTCCCATTTGATGTGTGTATTACACAACACGCATGGGTTTGGTGTGCGTCCTTCCAAATATTCGCCAGTGAAATGGTCGATTACATAATCACCAAATTCTTCACGAATATCCAATATATAATGTGGGAAACCTAAGTTTACAGCAATGTTTCGTGCATCATTGATGGAATCGAGGCTGCAACAGCCCGTTTCTTTTTTACTACCACCCGATGAGGCATAATCCCATGTTTTCATGGTCATGCCAATTACTTCGTAACCTTCTTCGTGGAGCATTACTGCTGCCAACGAACTGTCAATACCGCCACTCATGGCGACTAAAATTCTTCCGTGTTTGCTCATTTTGATTACTGCGTTGGTTCAAAGCCAACCGTCTATTAATTGATAATGTATAATTGCTCATGCAAAATTACTCAACAGAATTTGATTATGAATAGTTCTGAGGTAATTTTGAGGCAAAGAATTAGAATTGAATTTTGTTCGGTCACTGAGCGGAGTCGAAGTGTCCGAATAAAGTTTCGTAAATTAAAAAGGTAATGTCATTAAAAACACTCGTAAAAGTAAGTAATATAACCAATTTGTCAGATGCACGTTATTGTGCAGGTATGGGCGTAGAAATGATTGGTTTTGTGATGGATAAATTTTCAGCTGATTATACTTCGCCCGAAAAAATGAAAGAAATAAAATCTTGGGTGGCGGGTGTTCAGGTAGTTGGCGAAACCCAAAGTGCTGATTATGAAGAAGTAAAGGCTTTAGTGGAAGCCTATGAAATTGATATTTTACAAATTTCGGAAGCTGGACTTTTGCCACAAATTTCAGATTTAGGGAAACCAGTCATCTTGAAACTCGAATTCGAGAGTGCATATCTCGAAGATTATTTGGAGCGATATTCTCAATTTGTAGAATTCTTTTTAGTTGATGGTGGTGATTTTTCAGATTTTGCTCGCTATACACTCAAAGAATATTCGTTTAATTATCCAATCGTTTTAGATTTTGGAATCACTGCCGAAAATGTAAGTGAACTTATCGAAGAAATGCAAATCAAAGGAATTGCACTGAAAGGAAGCAACGAAATTCGCCCTGGGTATAAAGATTATGACGAATTGAGCGAAATTTTGGAACTCTTAGAAGAAGATTGATAATTTCGATACTCCAAAAGATAGTTTATAATGGCTATCTTTTGGAGCTAAAACCTGCCTATAGTTCATTTAAGTGGTATTTCAACCCTAAATTCCACTATTCCTCCATTTAGTTTCCAAAATCCTCATCAAAAAAATCCCTTTGACATTATTTTTTTCCATTCATGTAGTTTGTATTACATAGTACCGTCTTTGGCCTATATCTTTGTTTCATCAATCACACAAACAGTGGTTGAATTAAATAGAAAAACAAAAAATATAAACAATATTAAGACAATGGAAAAGCGACTTTTTAAAATCAAAACAAACAAAATGATTGGTGGTGTAGCAGCTGGTTTAGCTGAGTATTTCAATCTCGATGTAACACTCGTACGTGTATTGTTCGTAGTAGCATTTTTTGCTCCAATACCTGCAATTATCCCTTACGTTGTTCTCTGGATTGTGATGCCAACCAAAGAATCACAAATCACAACTATTAATTATACCTCTGTAAACTAACCACAAAGAAAGGAAGTCTTCAGACTGGGCGTCCCCCTTAAGCGAAGACTTCCTTAAAAGTAATCACAAAATCATGGAAAAGAAACTGTATAGAATCAAAAATAGCCAATCGTTACTCGGTGGAGTATCGCAAGGGTTGGCCGAATATTTTAATATAGATGTTACTCTAATTCGAGTAGTTTTTGTATTATTGTTTTTTACTCCTGTACCAGCATTTTTTGCCTATTTTATCTTGTGGGTAGTATTACCCGTGAAGCATAATTATGGTTTTGCTGGAGTGGGAGACTCGCAAGCATTTGACTCAACTAATGATATTAATTCTCAAACTTCAAACTTTACCTTCATGAGCCGTCACAATCAAAACAACAATTTAGTAGGTGGTGCAGTACTTATTATTTTGGGTATTATCTTTTCGTTTAAGACATTCTTTCACATTAACTTGTTTCGATATATCGGACAAATGTGGCCATTAATTTTGGTCGGATTAGGTGTGTGGCTTATCGTAAGAGATAGAAAAGACGATAACTTCACAAACTTTACCAACAACGATAGTTCATCTAATTTGTAATCAACGACATATAAATCCTGTAAGATTTCAAACAACTTGCAGGATTTTTTATTTGAGAATCACAATTTTTAATCAAAATAAACATATGGAACGCAAAAGTAATATTTTCTGGGGTGCTATACTTATCGTACTGGGCTTCTTGTTTTTGGGTACAAATCTTGATTGGTTCGAGTTAAACTGGTCATTCCGTAAAATCGCTCAGTTTTGGCCTATTATGCTTATTTTAGCAGGGGTAGCCGCATTTTTCAATCATAAAAAAAGTATCTATAATGCAACTTCGGCATTACTGATTGCCTTTGCAATTCCGCTCGGAATCTTTACGTGTGTGGATGATGGTGTACACGAACTCAAAGATGAAATTAGTGACGGAATTAATATCGACATTGACGATTTCGACGATGATGATGAGTCTTCTAAGTCTGATACGACTGTCGGCGATAGAAGCAAGCAATACTTTGCTGTTGAAATGACTCCTGAAGTTAAAGAAGCTACTCTGAAACTGGGTGGAGGTGCCGCTGAATTCGATTTGGAGGAATCACCAAATAGACTTTTTGAAGCTACTACACTTTTGAGTTTTAAGAATGGCTATACATTGGAAGAAGAAAACAAAGATGGAAATAAGACAATCAATTTTGAGATGAAGGATAAAAAAGGCAAAGAATTCAGTATCAATTTTGATAATGATAAAAAGTTTGATAACGATGTATTATTGAAATTAAGCACAGCCCCAGTTTGGAATATTGACATGGGCATTGGAGCAGGTGAAGTTGATTTCGACTTTAGTAATTATAAAATTAAAAAATTAGATATCGAAACAGGAGCAGCTTCGATTGACATAAAACTTGGCGATAAACAAGAGAAAGTAGATGTTGATATAGATGCGGGTGTAGCCAGCGTAAAAATAAAAGTGCCTGAAGCCGTCGGTTGCGAAATCAGAATGGACGGAGCTTTAAATGCCAAAGATTTTGATAATTTCGAAAAAATTAAAAGTGGACTTTGGCAAACCAAAGGTTTCGATAAAGCCCCTAAAAAAATATACTTAAATGTCGATAGTGGGCTTTCTTCGTTAAAAGTGGACCGCTATTAAGGGAAATTACGATGTACGAATGACGAATTACGAATGAATACGATAATTCGTCATTTGTACATCGTAATTCGTAAATTTCTTCCATATATTTGCAGAAAACCATTATTCTGCATGAAAAAAATCTTCTTCTTTGTAGTTTTTGCTCTAATTACTTTGTTTTCTAATGCTCAAACGCTCTCAACTGACGCAACTATTAGTTTGCTGACAGTCTCGCCAGGGTCAGAGTTATATTCTACCTTCGGGCATAGTGCCATCCGAATCCGTGACCCACGCCAAGGACTTGATTTTACTTTTAATTACGGTGCTTTTGATTTTCGTACGAAAGGTTTCTACATAAAATTTTTACGTGGAACGCTTCCTTATCAAATTAGTGGAAATTATTTTGAGAATGATGTGGCTGGTTGGAGTCAAGAAAATCGTTCGGTTATTGAGCAAGTATTGAATCTTTCGCAAGCTCAGAAGCAAGGGGTTTATGATTTTCTGCAAAATAATTATTTACCACAAAATCGTGAATATGCCTATAAATTCTTCTACGATAACTGCTCTACTCGTTTGCGTGATGTATTACGCAGGGTTTGTAAAGATAGTTTGCAGTTGAGCAAAACCCTTCACGCAGATAGTTCGTATCGCCAATGGATTGATTTGTATGCTCGTAAAAACGAAAAACTTTGGGCTGATT
>JACCEA012440102.1_pt1 | contig 14667 bp, 11 predicted proteins | sample 7449851 | NCBI WGS metagenome assembly JACCEA01 (sample SAMN15323453, study PRJNA562643) | freshwater metagenome | isolation source: river surface water | place: USA:Blue River Watershed | collected 2017-08-18 | reverse complement strand
GCGGGAGAAAGAGCGCACTGGGGTTGCCTTTTTCGGTTCCTTTTTGGCAAAGCAAAAAGGAACACGACGTTAGTCGGAACTCCAGTGCCAGGCTGGCACTTCCGAATGGTTGCCTTTTTCGGTTCCTTTTTGGCAAAGCAAAAAGGAACACGACGACAGTCGGAACCCCGTGCCAAGCTGGCACATCCAAAGTGACCGTCCACATCTCGGCTTAAAAATGTGTGGTACAAAGCTGCAACTTCGGTTAAAAAGTGGTAAAGCGCTAGCAAATTGCTCAGTCTATCTGTGTGCACCTAAGTCAGTAGGCTTTGCGAAAACTTAAAAAAACAGCGCCGTCATCTCCCCAACTCATTTTCGCCATGCATGCATCATGTGCAATAAGCTTGGGGACGAAAGCCGAATAATAAAAAATAATTAAATAAAAAATAATAATAAAAACAAATAGATCGGCCCGGACAGGGGAGAGGTTTACAGCAATTGTTTCACAGTTTGTTTCAAATGATATGGCGGAAAATTCGCGCAGTGTCGTCTTGGTACTCTGCATGGCGTAAGACCATGCGGGGGGGATATCGACGCACGAGACGGCCTTTGTTGTCATTGCTAGTGGTTTGTAATTTAACAACTGCAGCGCTAGCCAAAGAAAAGCCGTCTGAGGTTGCTTTCAATATTCCGAAGCAACGAGCCGATCTTTCGCTAATTAGTTTTGCCGAACAAGCTGATATTACCTTGTTATTTCCTATCGATAAAATGGCAGGAAAAGTAACAAACCCGCTCACTGGGCAGTACAGCATCGACCAAGCATTACAGATCCTGTTAAAGGATACCGGGCTCAAACCGGTGATTAGCGAAAGTGGACAAGTCTCTATTTTAATAGATCCGACTTTCGAGAGTAATGACGAGATGGCGAATTATAACAAAAACAAAGTAGCAACCGCAGTGATGGCAGTCATCAGTTCTGTCGCAGTAGCGCCGGCGTTTGCCCAGCAGGAAAGTGAACCAACAAAAACTGAAGTCATTGAAGTTCGTGGGATCCGTGGCGCTTTAGGGCGTGCGATGGATTCGAAACGGGAAGCAGGCGGGGTTGTTGACTCCATCTCTGCTGAAGATATTGGTAAGTTCCCAGATACCAACCTTGCAGAATCGTTGCAACGGATCTCAGGTGTTTCTATTGACCGTTCAGGCGGCGAAGGCCAGCTGATAACGGTTCGTGGTTTTGGCCCTGAATTTAATACGGTCTTGGTCAATGGCCGTCAAATGGCGTCTGAAAACCAAAGCCGTGCTTTTAGTTTTGATACTATCGCCGCGGAATTAGTCCGCAGCCTAGATGTCCATAAAACTTCCACCGCTACCCAGCAGTCAGGCGGTATTGGTTCAACAGTCAACGTTAACACTGCTCGGCCTTTTGCTATCGGTGGTTTTAAAGTTGCCGGCAGTATCAAAGGCGTTTCTGAAGAAAACAGTGGGAAAACTTCGCCACAAGTTTCTGGTTTAATCAGTGATACCTTTCAAGATGGCACTTTTGGTGCTTTGCTCGCAGTTTCGCATCAACAACGCGATACTCGCCTCAATCAAGCGCAAATTGATGGATGGTTAGAAAACGTTGGGGTGCCAAACCCTGTCACGCAAAATGGTACGCCTTACACCGGCAATATTTTCTCGCCGCGCAACTATGACCATAAAGTCACCTTTGAAGAGCGCACGCGGACCAACGCCAACTTAGTCTTGCAATATGCGCCAGCAGATAATTTGGCCATCACGGCAGATGCACTCTACTCAGATTTTGACGTGAAAGCAGATACCACTTCTTACGGTCATTGGTTTACCGCCCCGAATTTAGAAGGCTTCGGCAATGCCGCAGGTCCTGTCGTCGATGCCAATGGTACCGTGATTGATTTGTACCAAGAGGTGGGTTTAGCGACCGATATGCATGCCAAGAAATTCGATCGGTTAACCGATACGGTTTCATTGGGTTTGAACGCCGATTGGGATGTGAACAACAATTTAAATATGAAGTTCGACTTGAGTCACTCAAGTGCCAAGCGTGAGCCGAACAATGGCCGCGGCGATCAGCTGTCATTGATTGGTTATGCCAACCGCGTGCGTTTCCAAGTCGATGACAACATTCTGCCGTATGCCAGTGAGTTTGCCAGTGCAAACCCGAATATCTACAGCGGTCAGCAAGAGTTGAACGGCACCGCTTATCAACCCGGTGTGACGCCTGCTGGTGTGTCCGATCATTTAGACCCCGCGAATAGTAAAGCGCACGTGATGCTGCGCCGTGGTTGGGCAGTTGAAGATGATGTCAACCAAATGCGTTTCGATGGTGAGTGGAATGAAGATGCGGCGAGCGGCCTGACCAAAGTGAAGTTTGGTGGGATGTATTCGACCGAAACCAAGAGCTTAGAGCGCTGGGATAACGAAGGTGTCGGGATCCACTGTACTTTCTGTGGTTACCCAGATGCACCCAGCATGGCGGCGTTTCCACAATATGTCTTTAATGCCGGCAGTGATTTCTTAAGTGGGGTCAGTGGCAGCGGTCGGATGCCAACTTCATGGCTCGCGCACGATGGTGAAGCGAACTTTGCCTTCTTAGAGCAATATGCAGCATCTCAAGGGCGGCCGATTAGCTTTGATGCTGTAAAACGCAATAAATCCTTCGAAGTGGGTGAAGACACAATGTCTTTCTACGTTGAAATGGATTTTGAAGGCAGTTTAGCGGGGATGCCACTGAGCAGCACTGCGGGTGTGCGTTATGAACATACCAGTGTGGATGTGGATGGCACCGACGCGCCAGTCAGTAGCCTGCGGATCCTCGATGAAACTGAAATGTTAGCGCAATTTGGCACAGCGCAAGCGATTAACGAAAGCTCAAGCTATGAAGCCATCCTGCCGAATTTCAGTGTCAAACTGGATATTACTGATGATTTAGTCGGCCGTTTTGCTGCTTCGCAAACGCTGACACGGCCAACGCTTGAAAGCATGTCGCCAGTGACCGTCATTGGAACAACTCGCCAAGGCGGTGACTTAACGTCGACCTCGGGGAATGCTGCGTTACAGCCGTTTACTTCGAGCAACTTAGATCTGTCATTAGAATGGTATTACAACGATGCCAGCTATTTGTCAGGGGGCTATTTCCGGAAAAATGTTGCGAACTTTATCGTCAACATTACCGAAGATAAAACCTTTACTTTGGCGGATGGCAGCTTGTTAAAAGATCCATCCACAGGCACCAATCCCAGTGCTCCTGATGCGGCGGATGCGGTTGCGGTGTTTAGCAACACCTTACCAAGCAATGGTGAATCAGCGATTGTTGATGGCTTCGAATTGGCGGTCCAACATACCTTTGATTCAGGCTACGGCGTGATGGCGAATGCAACTTTGGTCAATAGCAACGCAGATTTAGACCCTGCGGATATTAACCAAGTGTTTGCTTTGACCGGTCTGAGCGATTCTTACAACTTAGTCGCGTTTTATGAACAAGGCCCACTGCAAGCTCGGATTGCTTATAACTGGCGTGATGCCTTTGTGCAATCGTTAACACAAAGCAATGGTGACGGCGTTGTGATCGTGGAAGACTATGCGCAAATCGATGCCAGTGCCAGCTATGACATCACCGATGATTTTACCGTGGTGATTGAGGGCATTAACTTAAGTAATGAGTATGTGCACAAACGTGGTCGCTTCGCCAATCAATTGCTGTTGATTGAAGATAGTGGTCGTCGTATCGCCTTCGGCGTACGTGGTTCGTTCTAACCCTGGTGGTGTCCTGCAGTGATTGCCTAGGAGGATCTGTGCCGACGTTGCCTGTCAACGTCGCATAGATCCTGCGAAGCCACTGCCTCCCTTTGGAGTAAGTCGGTTGGGGCTTACTCCCTTTTTGGGACCTTTGGTGAAATTCAGGATTTCTGATATGCAACAACACAACAACTCGCAACCAATCAATACCGTAGTGATTGTCGGCGGCGGCAATGCTGGTTGGTTAACCGCAGGCCGGATCGCTGCCAAACATCGAAGTCAGGCAGGTGGGGTTAGGGTCATATTGATTGAGTCGCCAGGTATTCCGCCTATTGGGGTGGGAGAGGGAACTTGGCCGACGATGCGCAGTACTTTGTTGGCGCTTGGCATCAGTGAAACTGAATTTATTCGTGAATGTGATGCGACCTTTAAACAAGGCGCGAAGTTTGCGCGCTGGGTCGATGGCTCAGCGAGCGACTTTTATTATCATCCATTGGTGTTGCCGCAAGGCTTTGGTAAAGCGGATATGGCCAGTTATTGGCTTTCTGCTAAAGCCAATCCTGCAGCACTTTCGATGAGCGCATTCAGCTCATTTTCTAATGATTTATGTTATCAAGAAGCTGTGTGTGAACATGGCTTAGCCCCGAAAACTATTCGCCACGCCGAATATGCAGCGCTGGCCAATTATGCGTATCACTTGGATTCCGGCAAATTCGGGCTGTTTTTACAACGTCATTGCATCGAGAAACTCGGGGTTCAGCACATTCAAGATGACGTCGTTGCAGTGCGCTCGGCAGATAATGGCGATATTGCTGCAGTACAAACGGCCAATCATGGCCTAATTGCAGGCGATCTCTTTGTCGATTGCACGGGTTTTAAAGCGTTATTGGTCGGTCAGCATTACCAAGTGCCGTTCAAACCCTGTGACGATGTGTTATTTATTGACACCGCACTCGCGGTGCAAGTGCCTTATGAGCAAGAAAATGCGCCGATTGCCTCTCACACCATTTCCACGGCGCAAGATTGTGGTTGGATTTGGGATATTGGGTTACAGCATCGTCGCGGCGTGGGCTATGTCTATGCCAGTCGTTATTGCAGCGAAGCGCAAGCGCGGGAAACTTTAGCGCGTTATGTCGGTCCCGCAATTGCTGATTTGACTGTTCGAAAAATTCCGATCCAAAGTGGTCATCGCACCAAGTTTTGGCAAAATAACTGCGTCGCTGTGGGGCTTTCAGCGGGCTTTCTTGAGCCTTTAGAAGCTTCAGCGCTGGTGTTAGTGGAATTATCCGCGCAGATGATCGCGGAACAATTACCCGCCACCCGCGGGGTGATGGATATTGTGGCCAAACGTTTTAATGACACCTTTTTGTATCGCTGGGACAAAATCATCGATTTTTTAAAGCTGCATTACATTTTAAGCAAACGGGATGATAGCGCGTTTTGGCGAGATAACCGCGACCCGGCGACTATTCCGCAAAGTTTGCAAGAGTTGATGCAACTGTGGCAGTACCGTGCGCCAGGCGATTTGGATTTTACCAGCAACAATGAGGTGTTCCCGGCTGCAAGTTATCAATATGTGTTGTACGGCATGGGCTTCCAAAGTGATATTTCGCGCCAGCAATTACAGCTGAATAACTGGGATTTTGTCGCCAGCCAGTTGCAGCAAAATCGCAAAATGATTGATCAGGCGCTGACTGTACTGCCAACGCATCGTGAGTTAATCAATAAAATTCGGCAATTCGGCTTTCAGCCCATTTAAGATAAGTAAGGTTTTTCATGGCAAATTTAGTGGCAATTCAACCCGAACTGCATCGTCATCTGCATGTGCAGCCGCAATTCATCGAAAGCCATAGTGCTGGCCAGCATTTGATCCCGGTGATCCCGGCTGAAGTGACCCATGTGGCCACTGATTTACCCGTGGTGTTGACTAAAAATGGTGACACTGGGCAGTTTGTTTTGGCTGCCTTGACCGGGTTTAAACCTGGCGAAAACTTGTTGTGGCAACAAGGCGAGTGGCAGGGTTTATATTTGCCATTGCAAATTCAGCGTCAGCCGTTTTTTGTGGGCAAAGCCAGTCCTGAGGCAGAAGAGTACACGGTGTGTATCCATCTCGACAGTCCAGCGGTATGGCCTCTGCAAACGAAATCGACTGAACCGCAAAATACGTCGCTCAACCACCCACCGCTCGGCGCCGAGCCGCTGTTTTTAGCCGATGGCCGTGAAAGTGAATTTTATCAAGCAGCCAAAGCGAAACTGCTGCAGTTACTGCAGGGCGAGCAGCAAGCGGCACAACTGATTGATACGCTCATCGCCTTGGAATTACTGCAACCGATGGCGCTTGAAATTACTTTCGCCGACAACAGCAGTACACGCCTGCAAGGGCTTTATACAGTGGATGCCAACAAAATGGCGCAATTAACTCCCGAAGCATTGTTGCGCTTACACCAATCGGGTTTTTTAGCGATGGTGTTTGCGATTGCCAATTCCAGCGCGCAAATCTACCGCCTGATTGCGCGTAAAAATCAGCAATTAGCACTGAATCATGGCTAGCGTGACGAGCGACTTTTTACCAAGCTCCGTTTGGCAAGCTGCCAGTGCCAAAGGCTGGCAATGTCAGCGGATTGGGCTAGAACAAACGGCTTTGTTGGTATTGGATGATTTTCATCCAGAGCCGCAACTGCTCAAGCAACAGGCATCCTTGTGTCGCTTTGAGGCCGACGCCAGTAATTTTTATCCTGGGGTGCGCGCAGCAACTTCCGCTGATTATCAGCAGCGTTTGCTCAGTTTATTGCCCGTGTTACGCAGCTGCTATGCGCCTGATGCGAGCCACCTGCAAGTGTTGTTGTCCGCATTTGCGCTGGCTTGTACCCCAGCATCGCAATTAAAGCCAATCCAGATGCTGCCGCATTTTGATGCAGTGTCCCCCTTGCAATTGGCCATGGTGCATTATTTATGTGACGAGCCATTTGGCGGCACTGCTTTTTATCGTCATCAAACAACGCAATTTGAACGAATTACACCCGAGCGTTTGCCGGTTTATGGCCAGCAATTAAAACAGCAAGCCATGGCGGCGCGCTTGCACGAAAATCCGCAATATATGGCTGGTGATTCCGCGCTTTTCCAACAAATCGGCTATGTGCCCGCTAAGTTCAATCGGCTCGTGATTTATCCGGGAAACTTATTGCATTCTGGGGTGATGAGTGGCAACGTCGTCCACACGGCGGATCCGAATTCAGGGCGTTTAACGGTGAGCAGTTTTCTGCAATTGCGTTAACTGAAAAAAATATTTAAAAAGAACTAGCGGATTTTCCAAGGCAATTTCGTCTGTAGATCGTACGGGCTCATTGAACGAGCAAACCCGATAACAAGGTCTGGTATTGACGACCCATAATAACGATATCAACAGGTAAAAATGTCAAACGATTCATTGTTTTATAAGATTTATTTAGCATCGCGCCGGGGGATTTATCGCGCGGTGTCTAAAATTGTACCGCCGCACGAAATCGAAGATATCGTGCAAGAAACTTATGTGCGGATTTGTCAGATTGAAGATAAAAGCCAAATTAATTCGCCAAAATCTTTTATGTTTACCATTGCGCGTAATTTGGCCTTTGATTACCACAAGCAAGCTAATGTGCGCCATGTTGACCATGTCGAAGATACCGAATTACTTGATCAACTGCTGGCGGATAATTGCCGGGATGAAGTGTACGAGCAAGTGTTATCGGGCAGTGAATTTGGCTATTTTTGTGAGGCGGTGCGCCAGCTGCCGGTGCAGTGTCGTAAGGTATTTGTGTTGAAAAAAGTCTATGGTTATTCGCAGCGAGAAATTGCCGAACAACTTGATATTAGTGAAAGTACAGTCGAAAAACATATCGCTACCGGGATGAAAAGTTGCACGCTGTTTATGCGTAAAGCAACAAGTAGCGAATTAGGACAGGGCCAACAACTCGTGAAAAAACAATCAAGAGGAGGAGCCTATGAGTAATATCCACCAAATTCATCCGCTGACGAATCCGCAGCGGGATGCGCTGCGACTGGAACAGGCTTGTGAATGGATTGCTAAAATCGATCGGGAACTGACAGCAGATGAATTGCAAGCGTTCCAGCAGTGGCTTGGGGCATCGCCGCTCAATCAACAAGAGTTACTGGCGGTTGCGAAGCTCTGGGACAAAATGGACGCCTTGAGTCGGTTATCATCGTTATTCCCAGCCAGTGAGCCGCGGACCATGCGTCCGACTAAACGCACGCCAATGCTGGCGATGGCGGCTTCTGCTGCAGGTTTATTGCTGCTCGGTGCTTTGCTGTTTAATCATTTCGGTGGCTACCTCACCGCTGGCAATAGCGCGCAAGTCGCAGTGAATCAAACCAGTTATCAAACGGGGGTAGGGGAGAGCTCCACGATTGAACTGCCCGATCAGAGCAAGCTGGTGCTGAATACCAATAGCTTCGTGGTGGTGCGTTATACGCCAACGGCTCGGGTGATTGAATTGCAACGGGGTGAAATCAATATTGATGTTGCCCATGATACGTCTCGGCCGTTGAGTGTGATTGCTGGGGGCAAAATTATTCAAGCAGTTGGCACCGCGTTCAACGTTGATCTGCGCAAAGACCATGTGGCGTTAATCGTCACGGATGGCAAGGTGTTGGTTGGTAGCAAACAGCCGAATCAAGCCATTCCAGAGCAATTGTTAACCAAGCGCTTACCCGCCAGTTCGTTGGCAATTTCTAAAGGCGAGCGCGTGGATTTGGATCCTAAAGGCCAAGCGCAAGAGCAAGTGAAAGCCATTGATGCCGTGGAGATGGCCGCTAGTTTATCTTGGCGTTCAGGGAATTTAATCTTCCGTGGCGAACCTTTAGAGGATGCGCTGGAGGAAATTAGCCGCTATACCGATATCCAGTTTGAACTGGCGGATGATACCAAACTCAAAGAAATTCAGGTTGCTGGTATGTTTAAAACCGGTGATGTGAATGGGCTTTTAGAGATTTTCCGCAACAACTTCAACATCAGTTATGAACGTGTTGGCCGCGATAAAATTTTATTAAAATACGCGGGTTCATAGCCCGCGTTATTCTTCGTCTGCAAGCTGGCTTTGGCCAATTGCACCCCCTGTTGTTTTGAGAAGGAATACAGTCGATGAGCTTAACCAGTGCCCACAGCACGCAAGCGCCCCAAGCGCTGGCCTATACCATTTTTATTTCGGCAATTGCTGCGATCGGTGGTTTTTTATTTGGTTTTGATTCTGGCGTGATTAATGGCACTGTCACCGCGCTTGGCAAAGCCTTCGGTTCGGATGCGGTAGCGACAGGTTTTAATGTCGCTGCCGTGTTGCTCGGCTGTGCTGTCGGTGCCTTGCTGGCGGGGCCTGCTGCCGATCGTTTTGGCCGTAAACCCGTGATGTTAATTACAGCGATAGTTTTTGCTATCAGTGCTTGGGGCTCTGGTGATGCCACCACTGCCAGTGCTTTTGTTTGGTATCGCATTTTGGGCGGGCTTGGCATTGGCGCAGCCTCAGTGCTGGCGCCTGCTTACATTTCAGAAGTGGCACCGCCGGCAATTCGCGGTCGCTTAGCAACCCTTCAGCAATTGGCCATCGTGCTTGGCCTATTCATGGCGTTTGTCAGTAATTATTTGATTGCAGCAGCAGCGGGCAGTGCTGAAGCGGCGTTTTGGTGGCAAATTCCAGCGTGGCGTTGGATGTTCTGGATGGAGTTATTGCCTTGTTTCTTGTTCTTGTTCGGAGTGTTATTGATCCCTGAATCGCCGCGCTTTCTGGTCGCGCAAGGGCGATTGCAACAAGCTCATCGCGTGTTTGCTAAAATTTGTCCGGGTGATGAAGCCTCGCAGATAGCGCGCGTGCAAAGCTCTTTGACTCAGGGCGCAGCTTCGCAACAAACTCGGCTGGCTGATTTTTTTGTCAACGGTACTCGCAAAATTCAGCCCATTATTTGGGTTGGCATTGCGCTCTCGGTATTCCAACAATTTGTCGGGATTAACGTGGTGTTTTATTACGGCGCTGAATTGTGGCAGGCGGCAGGGTTTGATGAGTCACAGTCGCTCTTTATCAATGTGCTCGCTGGCACCACCAATATTGTGTCGACTTTTATCGCCATCGCGCTCATCGACAAAGTTGGCCGTAAACCGCTGTTGTTGGTCGGCAGTTTTGGTATGGTCATCACTTTGGCTAGTTTAGCGATAATCTTTGGTACTGCTGGGCTTGATGAGGCAGGCAAACTGATGTTGACCGACACCTCGGGCACTTTCGCATTAATTGCTGCCAATTTATTTGTGGTATTTTTCGGCATCAGTTGGGGCCCAGTGGTGTGGGTGTTATTGGGCGAAATATTTAGTAACCGCATTCGTGGTGCTGCGCTTGCGGTTGCTGCCAGTGCTCAGTGGCTGGCGAATTTTGCCATCACCATGACGTTCCCCATCATGCTTGGCTCGATTGGTTTAGGCGGTGCTTATGGTTTTTACGCCTTCTCAGCTCTGTTAAGTTTGCTGTTTGTTTGGCGTTATGTCAGTGAAACTCGCGGTAAAACTTTAGAAGAAATGTGAGTCCTTTCTATCCTGAGTGGGCGCAAGCTCACTCATGCGATCGCGCAAATTTAGCAATCAACCTTCATGAAGTTTAATGAGATTTACCGGCCAGCAGCTCCTCAGTTCTAAGGTTGGATCATCAAAATTCAACTTGTGCCGCCCCAGCCCCACCGACGCCCTCAATTGTTGTAAAAAAGATAATTTGCAATTACAAATTAAAACAAGTTTACATATTTTGTTTCAGCTTCTATGCTTTGGTTGGTTTTTGTGCAGCGATAGTTGCGTAAAAGCAGATTTTAGAATCGATAAAATTACAAAAAAATCATAAAAAACCAAAGAGATCAGGAACATGAAATTAGCTAAAATCACCGTCGCTCTGGCGATGTTTGCTTTATCTTCTCAAGCCATTGCAGAAAATGATGTGGCTATTGGTCACGCGAATAGCAATGCTTCATTCTTACGTTGTGGTACACCAACGCCATCTGAAAAACAGATGGAACTTCGGGAATCGCACTTTGAAAAAATGAAAGGCAATGCTGCAAAAGCGAGCGGTGATACTCCAGGGTATGCGCGTGCGATTGGCTCTGTCACTATCGACGTGTATTTCCATGTCATCACAGATACCAAAGGAACGGGCGCTTTAACTGATACCCAAATCAATAACCAAATGAATGTGCTCAACAGAGCCTATGCCAACACGCCATTTAAATTTAATTTAGTCACAGTCAGCAGAACGGCCAATGACGCGTGGTACACAGCAGGTTATGGTTCTACTGCCGAAACTCAAATGAAAACTGCATTACGCAAAGGCGATGCAACAGATCTGAACTTCTACACCAACAATATGGGTGGGGGATTATTAGGTTGGGCAACGTTCCCATCTGATTATGCTTCGAAGCCATTAATGGATGGTGTTGTTGTGTTAGTTCATTCATTACCTGGCGGTTCAGCTGCACCTTACAACGAAGGGGATACTGCGACTCACGAAGTAGGTCACTGGTTAGGTTTATATCACACGTTCCAAGGCGGTTGTACCGGCAGTGGTGATTTCGTGACTGATACACCTGCCGAGAAGAGTGCAGCCTATGGTTGCCCAACCGGCCGTGATAGCTGTCCAAAAGGCAAAGGTTCAACTGGTTTAGATCCAATCACTAATTTCATGGATTATACCGACGATTCTTGCATGAATGAGTTCAGCCCGGGCCAAGCGCTGCGTGCGGATGAGCAAGTGAAAACTTACCGCGGTTTATAATCTTCGGCGAAGACGTCAATCGCAGCCTCTAACCAGAGGCTGCTTTCGGGATGTAGCATAAATGACCATGCGTCTGTCAGGTCCTTAGTTGATGTACTCAAGCGTCTTGTGTTGGCTATCGCGCGTAATCCCTCAAGCGGGATGGAAGGAAATTTTGTGCTAAGAAAAATTACTTTGTTGCTATTGGTATTTCTGGGAAATGCTCAGGCTGAGTCTCGATTACGAGCATTAGCAGATGCCCCTTGCCAACGCGATCAATTAACTTCAATCAGTGGGGATTTGCTTGCAGTGCAAGCCCAGAAAGAGCTCACTCTGGTCTTAGCGACGGACCAAGGCGAGCAAAATTTTGTCTTTGCTCGACCACTTCAAGCAACCGGATTTCGGTTGAATTCTGCCCAGCAGACAATGAATGAGGCCGAAATCATTCAGCAATTGCGGCAACATGTTCGTCAAAGTACCGTGATCATTTGGCGTTGTGAGAATTCGACATTGACGCAAATTATTGATTTGCATCCCTCAGCTCAATAGTGCCGCAACGATCGGGAACAAGGGCTTTTTTTCTCAAAAATAATAGTGGTAAGAAATCCCTAGCGTTGTGGTGCTAAGTTGTGGATTCCATTGTCGATAGCTTTGTAAACTTAAACCGTGTTGAGTGCTCACAAACCAGCTCAGGGTATTTTGCCATTGTTGGAATTCGCTATTGCCTGCTGTTTTGCCGGTATTGACTTGATAGATGCTGAGCCATTTCATGTCGCCAACTAAATTGACGATGAGGCCAGTTTTGGCATACGCAAACAAGCGACTCGCCGAAATATCAGTACTTAAACCACCTCCTGCCATAGCAAAGGTCGTCATATCTGCATGCAGTTGCCAACTCTTTCCTGCGGCCCCAGACAATTCTGCCATGCCCTCTTGCTGCAGTTGTGCATCTAGCATTTGCCGGTAGCCGACATAAAACTCACCAGACATCACAGGAAAAATCGTGCTATCAGGGCTCAACGATTGCACGTTGTATAAATCAAATTCATGTAATTTGAGTCGATGGTCGAACGAATCGATGGCAAGAGTGGTCTTCGCAATCATTAATTCCGACTCAGACAAATATTGCCGATTGTCACTGAGTAACTGATGCCCTGCCGGTAAAAAGCTGATGAGCAATTGGTTGCGGTCAGCGAAATGATTGAAGCCAAAACTCCAAGCTGAGTCTTGTGGCGTTGCCGCTGGGTGTTTGTATTGGCTCAGATCTAATTGCTGTGCATCGCTCTTTGGCAAATGCGCCAATAATTGTTCTTTTTGTGTAGCGCTCAATGTGCCTTGCTGAGTCGCCTGCGCGATGCTCAATTCTAATGTCTTGGTTGCGAGCACTGAGGGTTCAAAATGATCAGTGGGTAGCTCGCCTGTCGCCAGTATGCTGGCGGTCCATGCTTGCACTTGGTCCTGTTCTTCAGCGCCTAGCGAATCATTCAGCGCACTATAGAGCCAGTGGGGGGCTGCATGAACATGGGTTTGTTCAATCAATTGTGACTGTTTCACTGCCTTCACCACATCTGCCGGCGAGACCATCATTCCGCGATATTCCAGCACAGTCGGGTCGAGTAAGGCGAGTAATTCCAACGTCATTGTTGCGCAATTAAACGATTGAAACAGATAGGTGATTTCAATTTGGCGCAATTCCCAAATATGCAATTTCAGCAACAACAGTTGCGTTTTCGAAGCTTTGAGTTTGAATTGCCAGAGGTTGCGTTGTTCTTTTTGTAGATATTGTTCAACGTCCTGTTCAAATGGGCGCACTGTGAAGAAGCCTGGCATGCCAGTCATGGTGCTTTCGACCACCAATTTCACTGGGTTTAAACTGGTGATTTCAGTGAAGTAAGCTAAAGAGTGAGCAACTGGCGTACCGCGAAAATTACGACCGCTGGCTTTTAAAAAAACATGTCCCATCATGCTTGTGGCGGAGGACAAGACTTCGGAGGCATACACTAATTCCAGTGTATCCATCGGCACAAAATCGACAAATTGTTTTAAATCTGGGCAAAGTTCAAACCGTTCAGGCGCCAGTGTGACCAGCCCTTGCTGAGCTAAGTAGGTCAATCGAGCTGGATAACGACAAAAGGTTTCAGCAGGATTTTTTTTGTATGCGGCAATTGTTAGTGCTTGCTCATGTTCCGGCGAAAATTCAGCGTGAGACAGCAAAAATTTGGGATCGGTGATTTGTGCTTGCTGATCAACACTGTGAAGTAATAATGACCAAGTCAGATCTTCGGCATGCGCGAAATTTTGCGTGCTCAAAACAGATAAAAAAAGAGCTGATATCCACCAGCTCTTTATCAAGCGTATCAAAAACAACAATTATTGTTTCGGAGCGCACTGTACGACTACGTTATCAGCGTAGCTGTACATTTTGCCTGTAGCGCTGTCAGTGGTAGAACCTAACAGACCACCGATGATCACGTTACCCCAGAAAGCAGGAGCGATGTTTTTATTCACTGGAGTTGATGGAGCACAACCTGGAGCTGTGGTGTTGACAACTTTGTCTTGACCATTACGCAGTACGGTAAACTGACCTGGCGTTGGAGAAGTTTTACCATCTAAAGTGACTTCAATCGCTTCGCCTGTTGAAGACGTTACATTGATGTTTTGTTGTTTAGGCGTGATGATAGTGGCGCAACCAGTAGCGAATAAAGCGATAGCAGCAACTGCGGTATAAATAGTTTTCATTAGATATTCCTTTAAACCCATATTTTTGTAATTTGCTCCCAAAAAGCATACCGATGCTACAATCGCTGTAAATTAATGTCAATGAATTGTAATGCTGTTCATTGGGGTTTTTTGACCTCGTTAGCTAAATTTTAAAAAAGTACGAACGCAATCATCATTAGGCTGACAATTCTGACCTGAAGCGTGGATCTGGGGGCATCAGCGTCTATGCCCCCGTGTGGAATGAGGTCTCAAATGAGACAAAACACTGTACGCTATTGATGGCTTTGCAAAGGCGCTAATTCAATCGCTACGCCACCACCCGCAGCTAACTTCAGTGTGAGCTGGTCTTTGTGACTCACGCGTTGACGAGTGATTTGGTAAGCGCTTGGATTATGTCGCCAATGCGCATCTTTGCCGTCGGCATAGATAGTGGCTTGAT
>JACCEA011820663.1_pt1 | contig 14669 bp, 19 predicted proteins | sample 7449851 | NCBI WGS metagenome assembly JACCEA01 (sample SAMN15323453, study PRJNA562643) | freshwater metagenome | isolation source: river surface water | place: USA:Blue River Watershed | collected 2017-08-18 | reverse complement strand
CGATATCAGTATTGGAATTATGCACATCATACGACTTCTGAATTTTGAATTCTTCTGCTATTTTCACCTCGTGCCCAAGATTTATTAGCTTATACATCGCGCCAACAATTTCAAACACTTCCTCATCATTCACTACTTTCTTACCAAAAGTGGCTTTAATAACTTTTACCGCATTATCAATTGATGCGGGGGGAACTTCGTAATTCTTGGCAAGCTTTTCAATGGTTTGTGGTGCAATTTTCACCTTAGACAATTTTGCATACTTTTCCCAAATACCTTTACGATATTTTTTTTCAGGTATCTCGAAATGTATATTATATGTCATTCGGCGAAGCGCTGGTGTCCCCAGAACATTTATTGAATTGGTTGTCCATATTATAGGAACCTTAGCGTTCTCGATAATTCTATTGATATATGCTTTCGGAAGCTTATTATTTTCTTCTGAATACAGATCTTCCATTTCGTCAAATAAGATTACGACATTTTTGGAATTTTGAAACAATTTAGTCGCCATACGAAGATACAGAAGGCGCGACCGCAACGACTTTTCTTCGCCGTCTGCTTCTGATATATCACCAACGGCTTTTAATTCCCACTTATTGTCGTGGGCCAGAGCATGAGCCAATTCTGTTTTTCCGCAACCAGCCGTACCCCAAAATAAGATATTTGTTCCCTTTGCTGGTTTTTTAAAATGTCGATTTATTATCCCAGATACGCGGTCTATCGGTTTTTTCAGATATGGGTAATCGGAAACTTCCAACGTAGTATTGGTCATCGACGGGAACATCTCTCTATCGATATCTGCCAAGGTCAAACACTGATTGGCATAAATCCGCTGAATAATCGGATTGAGGCAATAATATCCTCTTACTCCTTCTCCATGTTTAGTGTCGTTGTACAGCACCACTATCGACATTGTTATTATTTCACTATTCGTGATAATCTTTTTAACTTTAGATACAGGCATATCCATCAATATGCTGTATATTTCTTCAATGTCATCGAACAGTAATTTGGATGAGGTTAAAACTTGTCTTTCTCCCCACCCCAATTGACCTATTCTCGCGGCGGTATCCATGAACAAGATTTCATCATCGGTAAGACCCAAGAGTTCTCCCAATAATTTACTTGTTCCCAAAATAGGATTTGGTTCGAAAAGTTCTGGTTGTGCTTCGAGTTCGTTTTTGATGGTTTCTAAGGTTTTGCCATCATTCAAAATAGCCATCATATTTGATGTCCGAGGAGCATCGTTGTTGATTTTGTCAAGCTTTTCTATGGTCTGTGTAAACGAAGGATATTTCGAACCGATGACTTCGCAGATAGACAGAAACAAACTAGCTTCTGTGTATCCAGACCTTTTCGGGAATGATGCCATCATTTTGGCACAAACCTTTTCTCCGAATTTTTCGGAGTTTATTGACGATGATGACGAGCAAATTGCGTTAGATGTTTTCATGCCACAATATTATGATGGTCTCGCCACCACGTCAATATTATTTTCCAAGAAAAGATAAATTACCGTAGAACTGCTCCATGCATGACAACAAAAGCTTTTTTGCGGCAACCAAGTCAACGCTTTCTGGGAATTTGTTATTATCCACAAGATTATAATTCATTTCCATATCTGTCGTGATCAAAGTAGTCACCTCTTCCAACGTATAGTCACCTGCCCGAACCTGTTTATAAAACGCAGACCGTTCCTGCAAGTCAACACCACCGTTAAGAAGAGCGTCAGACGGTTCGCGCAACATGCGAAGTGCGTGATATGCCTCTTTCGTGTTATACCCATGCTGGTCATACAAATCTAATTTGCGACCATCATTTGTTTTGCCACGCTCAGAAAGACCAAACATAAGCCGCTTTGCTGCCCTAGTTTGATTATTCACCACTGCCCGAGTCACAAAAGACATTTTGTTGGTCTTCATCAAGTCAAACACGGGAGATGAGGATAATACAAAATCATCCGATAGGAACAGCAAAGTCCACAGATCGGTTGCCGACTTAGACAACATGCTAAAGAAACGGACGAGGCTATAAACCGTCACATCGTCGTGATACGCATCTGGTGTCTTCCACACTTGGAATGGTTCGATTTTGGGATCAAATCCAGCCACATAACCTGTTTGATTTGGAAACATAACATCTAGTGGTTCACAGGCTGCGCCATAGAGATCCACGTCACTATCGCTTAAGTGCGCATTTCTGGCAACTGACCCACCTTGAGCCATGAAGACCACAGAGGATTCCAACCACGATGGCGCATTATTATTTGTAAAAGATTTTTTCATATGATATGTATATAGAATAATAAAGGTATTGTCAATGATAAATTTGATTTTTGGTTTTTCGAATTTTAAGAAAATAACTGCATCAGAACGGAAAACAATAATAGACAATGCTGTTCAAAAACTTTCAAAAAAGAACTTCAAGTCAAAGCGTAAAAAAAGTAACTACAAAATAATAGATAGTGGTCATTCTATAACAATAAGCTCTAAGTTTGATTTCGACAGCTTAGACTTAATACACGATGGTTGGCGGCTAACGGGAAGAAACTATAGTTTTACCAAAAAATTTGTCGCTTTTATTAGTAATAAACAAACCCTCGAAGTCATTGAATTTTTATCTCAATATTTAGAATTGAAAGAATGGGGAATCTTCGTCGCCGGAGGTCTGTATCGTGATAACAGAACTTCAATATATCTTTACACGAAAAAGGCTCACGTGATGTTCGCAATGATTGCCAACGAATACGATTTTGAGGCAAGTATATAAATACGACATGGATATATTAATCATAAGTGTAATGATTTTATCATTTACTGTCGCATCAGGCATCGTTCTGTATACAAAAAAAACGAAGAAGAAACCTGAAAATACTGAACATAGTATCGCAAATACTATCCTAAAGTTGTCCCCAACCATCGCTCATTTAGCGCGCCCATGTAATATTATTTTCGATTGCACTGATACAAAGTCGATAGATTGCGACCAGCAGTATCTTGAGTTGATTGTCCTAAATTTGGTGTCCAATGCGAAAAAATCAATGCCAAGAGGTGGAGACATAATCATACGAAGTATAGATACTGAAAGAGGGGTAGAACTGATAATTGAAGATTCTGGAACCGGAATGACCGAAAATGTTAAGATGCGAGTTTTTGAACCGTTCTTCTCAACTGAAAAGAATTCCAATGGTATCGGGCTAACAATGATTAAAGAAGCCGTTTCTAGAGTCGGTGGAAAAATATCGATTGCCTCAAACAACCAAGGAACAAAGGTTAAAATAGTTTTCAAAGAGGTGATGAAAAAGGTATTGGTGATTGAAGAAAATGGCGACGACTTCTCATCGATTCATCAAATGAATGTGTTAGCAGACATTTGCAAAGACGGCAAAAGTGCAATGAAGCAATTAAAGTCCAGAACATATGATGCCATTATATTAAATTTCGGAATGAATGGCACTTCGATAGTCAACGACATTCGTGCAAATGGTTACGAAACACCAGTCGTATTTACCAGCAATTTCTTAGAAGAAAATGTAGCCAAAAAAATAGGAACACAAATAAATGTGGTCAAGAAGCCACTGTGTCCTACAAAATTAAGCGCACTTCTCTTCTGGCGGAATATCCATCTTTAAATTTTCACATACGAATAGTCTCGTATGCTAGGTAGTCTATCACCATTTCCATATACTAAGTGGTGGTCTATCACCATTTCTATAATAATACCTTGGTAGTCTATCACCATTACATCTACTATACAACACAATCATTTTTTTATCCATCCTAAGATGAGGCTTCCTATTAACACATTTTTAATATGTGTCAACAGAAAAAGCGAGGACGTTCTGTTACGAGGTCAAGTCCTCTGTACCCTAGCTGTTCTTAGGCAGCAATTGCCAAGTTATCGTTAGCAGTTATCGTTTTTGCTTTTTTCCGCAGCAACGCGTGTAATCTCTCGCCCTCGTTCGCAATCAATCGATCCCATTTCACCCCCGTCATAAACAGTGATATTGGTCCCCACTTTTTATGGTGGAGGTGGCGACTTCGAAGTCGCGTCTTGCCTTGCGTAATAGATTGGTCATCAACTACAAAACATATTTAGCACTATTGTCAAGTCTCGTCAATATAAAAACCAGTCATACACGAAATAACATAAATTTTCGGTTACGCTTAAGACCATAGTTTGTTGCAATAAACATAAATACTCCAGAATCTAAATAAATGGAGTGCAATAACACATGGCTACATTAGTATCCCCCGGCGTATCAGTTTCGATTATCGATGAGAGTTTCTACGACAGTTCAACCACTGGTAGCGTCCCTCTTATTGTTATAGCAACTGCGTCAAACAAAATTTCACCAAGCGGAACAGGAGTGGCACCAAGTACCACACCTTCGGCTGCTAATCAGTTGTTCATAGCAACGTCTCAGCGAGAACTTATTCAGAGTTTCGGTAACCCCTTGTTTTATTCTTCTGGTGGTTCACCAGTTCATGGCTACGAGCTAAATGAATATGGCTTGCATGCCGCATATCAATATCTTGGTCTGTCAAACAGAGCATATATTTTGCGCGCAGACGTTGATACCAGCGAGTTGTTACCATCCGACCAAGCACCAAAAGGCGCACCAGCATCTGGAACTTTTTGGTTTGATGTTTCAAATAGTAGATTTGGTGTATTCAAGTCTAACGGAAAGCCATTGGCTGGTGAAGCATGGGTTAGTCAAAATGTAACCGTGTTTTCAAGCGGCGAAACCTCGGTAGTTGGTGGAATTTCAACACCTCTGAGCGGTCTTGGTTCTAATGGTGATTTCGGTATCGTTATCCACACCAACGACAACTACTTCTTTGAAAAAATAAGCGGTTCATGGTATCGAGTTGGTTCCAGTGAATGGAAAGCAGCTTCACCAACTGTGGTAAATGGAACTGCCTCACATCCATCGGTTACTATCGGAAATAGCATTTCGATTAACGGAACTTCCGTGTCCTTTACCGGAACCACTCTTGTTTCTGTTGTTACTGCTATCAACAATGCAAACATTACCAATATCACAGCAGCCGTTGCTAACAACGCCTTGCGTTTGGTGAATTCAATTGGTGGTGATATAATCATAGCTAACGGCACTGGATCTGGTCTCACTGCTCTCGGTTTGACCGCTGGGTCTTACGATGGTAATGATTTGTATTACAGTAATTCAATATCCTACCCAACCGGTTCTAATGCTGGTGATGTTTGGATTAAAGGAAGTCCTACTAATAATGGGGCATCTTGGACGGTAAAAGTATACAATGGCCTCACCGACACATGGCAACTGTTGGTTGCACCGTTCTACTCATTCAACAGCACCTTGGTTGATGGGAACTCAGCAAAAGATGCAGAAGCATTAAGTTCTTTAGTTAATGTAAGTGTTGGTCAAGTTTATATAGCGTTCGACCAAGCGACGGGCAAAACCAATATCAGACGATATTCTACTGCTGGTTATTTCGAAAACTTGAGCTATCAAGCTGGTAGTTCGGCTCCAACCTCAGATGCGTCCGAAGGTGCTAGATGGTTCTCCGATAACTTCAAGTGCGACATAATGGTTTCAGATGGAACCAAATGGATCGCTTACAAGAATGAATATCCTGATACTAACCCAACTGGTGTTATACTGTCTGGTTCGGTTCCTGTTAGCCAAAGTGACGGCTCTGCCTTAGTTGGTAACGACCTTTGGATTGACACTAGCTCCGATGAATATCCGCTTCTTTATCGTTTCAATGCAACCATCCAACGATGGGTAGCGGTTGATTTGACCGACCAAACTTCCCCGTTCGGCGTGATATTTGCAGATGCGCGCCAAGACTCTGGTGTAGCATTTGAGGGGCAAACCGTAACCGGATATTCATACGAAAGTGAGGATATCGAAGATATGCTCGTTTCCGATTATGTTGATCCAGATGCTCCTGACCCAAGAACCACACCAGCCGGAATGATGCTTTTTAACACGCGTTATTCTACCAACAACGTGAAAGAATGGAAGCCTGATTATTTCGGATACGGCGGTTTCGACAATAACATAGATTATTCTATATCTGAATATACGGTTGGAGATACTTCTATCGTATTCCCGCCATTAAGCAACAAAGGGAGATGGGTAACCATTTCTGGAAACCGCGCTGATGGTTCACCATTGATGGGAAGAAGAGCGCAGCGTTCTGTTATTGTTAAAGCAATGGCTGCTGCAATTTTGGAAAACGAAGATATTCGTTCAGAAATCGTAGCATTCAACCTTATAGCTGCCCCTGGTTATCCTGAATTGATTGACGAAATGACTTCGCTTAATGACGATATGGGTAATACTGCTTTTGTTGTTGGTGATACCCCAATTAGACTGAAACCAAGCAGCAACGCTATCTCCGAGTGGGCTACTAACGCTTATGGTGCATCGTCTAACGGTGAAGATGGTTTGTTAACAGCCAGCGAATATGTTGGAATATACTACCCATGGGGTCTTGGCAACAATATCGAAGGTAGCGAGATAGTGATTCCTCCTTCCACCATGGTATTGCGAACAATAGCCTATAATGACCAAGTGGCATACCCATGGTTCTCGCCAGCGGGTTCGAGAAGAGGATTGATTAGCAATGCTCAGAATGTTGGATACTTGGATGCTGAAGGTGAATTCAGACCAGCTTTGTTGAATTCAGCGCAACGCGATACCCTCGTATTGAATGGTATAAACGCCATTGGTTTGATTCAAAATCGCGGTTTGGTTGTTCACACACAACGGACCCGAGCAGCGAATGCAACCACATTGGATCGTGTCAACGTGGCAAGACTTGTGAACTATTTGAGAACTGGTTTGACCAGAATCACTATTCCATTCTTACATGAACAACATGATGCGCAAACCAGAGACAGTGCAAGAATTACTGTTGAGCGCTTCCTAGCAGGTATCGCTGGATTGCGCGGAATTGATGACTTTGCTGTTCTTTGTTCGGAAGACAATAACACCGAGGATCGAGTTGCTCGGAACGAATTGTGGATTGATGTTGCGATTAAACCAGTAAAAGCGGTTGAGTTTATATACATACCGGTTCGAATTGTGGACCGTTCCATAGAAGATTAAAAAAAGGCGGGGTTTCCCCGCCTTTTTCTTTTAATCGGAACATATCTATTGAATGAGTTGGCATAAATAATACTATGACCGCAGCAGAATGGCTTTTTTTTATAGTTATTAATCAAATTATAACATTGGCATTGTCGAAATTTGTTTTCGGCATGCCAAAAAATGCGTCTGATAAAAAGAAAGAAAATGTTACTTGGCATAGTGCTATAGATACTATGGCAGCGATGGAGTCTAGAATAGAACAACTGGTTTCGAGAGATGCTAAAAATCAAGAACAGGTCTGGAAGTTACAAGATTTGAATAGAGATCTTCACAATCGAACAATGCGCCTAACAAAAGAATTGTTAGAAAAAAGACAGTTTGAAGATGAGGGGAATATCTCCGAAGAAGATGATGATAATGACACTAGATAATAGTCGGAATCATGGGATAAACTACGGATAAAACGATTTTGTATAAATATCAATATAGAAATATATCTATAGGAGATTTAAAATGTCAACATTACAAAATTTCGGTGTTCCATTGGGAAGCAGCAGAGGACCAATGCTATCACCGAAACTAAAACATAAATTTGGTGTGAAGTTCTATGGCTTTGGTCCATTTTCGACACCAGTTGATTTGACTGCCAATGTCGAAAGCATCGGTAAGCCAAATTTCACCCAAACCTCAACCGAAGTTCATACCTATAACTCTGTTATGTATATCGGCGGTAAGCATGCGTGGAATACTATCGATTTGGTAGTAAGAGATGATGTAAGTAACGCAGTTACTCGTATTGTTGGCCACCAACTACAGAAACAAGTTAACCATTTCGGACAAACAACCCCGCTTTCTGGTTCGAACTATAAGTTCGACATGACATGCGATACTCGCGATGGCGGCAACGATGTTGTTTTGGAATCTTTCGCTTACGAAGGTTGCTGGTTGGAATCTGCAAACTACGGTGACTTTGATTATAAGGACACTGGCGGCTATTCCATCATCACCATGACTATCCGATTTGACAACGTTACCCAAGGCGGTGGCTTGATGCCATTGGTTCCAGAATTGCGTTCTGGTGTCCTAATCTAACGTGGCAAACGAAATCTCCACATCAGATACCACAAAGATGCTTGCTCTGCCCAATGTGGCGGGCAAGCTCTTTAATCCAGACACTTCCCACCCACCGAGACAAAAGCATCTTTTCATATGCCGTTTTGTCCGTAACGGGGAAGTTGCTGCACGTGGGCCATCTTTTGTGGTGAAGTCATCTGATAGACCTTCTGTTGACATACAGACAGAAGTTATAAACCAATACAACAAAAAAAAAATAATACAGTCTGGTATCAAATATAATCCAGTAAATGTAACATTTTATGATACCGTTGATGGTGTTGCGCAATTATTGTGGATAGATTACGCCAAGTATCATTTCGCTGATTACCAACAACCAAGCTCGACATTTGGCGATGATATCATCAACGAAGAATTGAATGACCCCAATAACAAATCGTGGGGGTTTTCTATTCCCCCTATGGCAAGTGGCTCCTTGGACCGAGGGGCTAACTCGCAGCATTACTTCAAAGCAATCCAAATATATCAATTGTCGGGCGGGGAGTATATCTCTTATAGCTTAGTAAACCCAAAAATAGCAAGCTTTACGCCGGATGAATTGTCATACGACGTATCCGATATTTCGACTATAAGTATGCAGATACATTTTGAAGCTATTGAACATGAAAACGATGGTAAACCGAAACACATTTATGATAATGAGGTTTTGCTTGATATCCTTAATAATGAATTCAGTGCGACCTACTTGAATGTCGATGGTAAGAAAAAAGTAACTGATTATACCAAAGGAACCGAGATAAAACCCTCAACTAAACCGTCAACAGCAGTTCCAGTCAGTGAGCCGATAAAGGTTAAACGAAACACTACGACCTCAGACGAAGGAGGAGTATTGTCCTCGTTTGGAACTTTCACTTTTGACACCCCAGAAACTGGTTCGGTGACTACAACCCCACAAACAAATTTATTTGATGAGGGTATATACTAATTTCTTGGTGAAATAACCCGCACCTGATTCCGTCCACAATAGTTGCCAGATTTCCTGATTCATCGACTTTCGTCTTCACAGGCGTTTCCTTCATCTGAAGGATTTCGGACAGTTCCTGCCCTACTATCATTGCGATGATAAATAAAGAAATGGCTAAGTTTAAAACAATGAAGGGTAATTTTAAGCCCAAAAATCCCACCAAATATTTTGGAGGAGATCCATCCGCGATAACCTATAGGTCTTCGTGGGAATTTACTTGTATGCAAACATTTGACGAGAACCCAATGATATTGGGATGGGGTTCGGAAACCTGTGCAATACCATACATGAATCCGTTTACCAGAAGACAGACCGTTTATATTCCCGATTTCGTTGTTGTTTATGAGGATAGAAATGGGAAAAAACATGCGGAAATGATAGAGGTTAAACCCGCCAAAGAAGTACCTGGGATGGTTAACGAAGGTGCCAAAAAACTATCACCACGAGATAAAGCTGCGCAATTACTAAATATGGCAAAATGGGAGGCGGCTAATCGTTTCTGCAAAAAAAGAGGTATGCAATTTCGCGTGTTGACCGAATATCATATCTATTCCGGAATGAGGGGTAAAAAATGAGTAAGGGTCTATCAGATACTCTTAATATAAAATCGTTAGATGAAATATTGAAAGAAAGTGAAATAGAAGAATATATCGAAGAGGAAGACGACAGTCCTTCCGATGGTTCGTTGATGCGTTTCAAGGAAATGACGAATAACGAATTTGCCAAAGATATGAAGGATGTCTATGACACCGCCCTAGAGATATCTAAAAATATGGTAGAGTTAGGTAACAATATTGATCCAGCGCGGGCACCTAGATTTTTCGAGGTTGCCGCCCAGCATCTAAAAATAGCAATTGATGCCTCTCATTCAAACAGAGACGCACAACTTCGATTGATGAAACTAATTCAGGATCAAAGAAAATTGGAATTAGAGGAGCTTCGAGTAAAAACAGAACTCGGCGATACTAGCAATTTGCCCACAGATATAATCATGGTCGAAGATAGAAACAAATTATTACAACAACTAAGACAGAACAAATCAGATGATGATACCACAGAGGAGAGTGACTAATGTTCAAAGAATATTTGCTACGAGCAGAAAAAAAGTATTGCTTCAAAATAAAATGCAAAAATGAATTAACCGATGAAGTGATGGACGTTGTAGAAAAGGCACTGTTCAAATATAGACCAGTTTCAATCGGTTCTCCGAAAAAGGGAATGTTTCAGGAAAATCCCATGGGTTTCATGGGGCCAAAATATGGTGAAACGTGGTCTGTTGCCATTGAACTAAGTCTCCCCGTTACTCCAACCATATTGGAAACAGAACTTCGTATAGCTCTTGATTACCCACAATACTCTGATGATATCTTAAAGGTATTTTCTCCAAACGATTTGGATTGTTCTGATGATGAAACAGAGTGTGACGAACCTTGCGATAAAGAAGATGCTTCCGATGTCCAATACGGAGATAATTATAACAAGGGTCTGACTTCATATCTTTCCAAAATAGAAAAAGAACGAGCTAAAAAAACAGAGGAACCTACCAATGACTGATGAACAAAATAAGTTGTTTGATGTTTTGAAGAAAGCTAATGTTGACGCAGATATGATAAAAAATGGCATTACCTTGACACAAGTTGGAATGCAAAAAGTGTCTACTATTATGGGAATTGACATTGAACAGGTGATTCCTGCCATTCAAGACTTGGCAAAAGCGCTCAAACGTGGACCAATATTCGAAGACCGTAATAGGTATACTTACGAGTCCGATACTCTCGGAAATGTTACAATCAGAGATTCGAAATCTGGTAATGAGAAATATTTAAGAGGCGACGAGGCTTTTGCATTATTGCGAGAGATTTCTTTTAGCAACGATGCCCAAGGGCTTATTGCTCCTTATTTTGCCATCACCGAGAGTGCGGAAGAAAATGACTTCATGGACGAAATGCGTTCAAAATCAGGAACATTCAATTTTGGTTATGGTTCCGGCACAGGGACTGCGTCCTATAAGGTCGGCCCCAAAGGAGAATTCATTGTTAAAATCATAATGCTAAGAGACCGTAGCGGGCGTGAAATAACCAAATACGATGAAAACGAAGTTATGAATGCGGCTATAGCATACATCGACCATGTTTGATTAGCTAATCTTGAATCGCGTAGTTATAACCACGGAACCACCTTCCATGACTATTCGGTCATAACCATTTTTGAAATCTCGGTCTTTGTACAAAGTAGTTGATTCTTTTTTGAAATGCTCGTTGTCCGCAAAAATTATCATTTCTTTGTCATTCTTAAATATCAGCATTTGGCCCATTACGACGTTCCCCATGTGATGAATATCTTTGGTTCTGTGTTTGCCATCTTATCATAAAAGGGTTGATCTGCCAATTTTTCAAGACTTGCCAAGAACTCGGCTTTTACCATTTCGGTCGGATTCATCATTTTCATCAACTCTTCTCCATCCACTGTATGGCATTCGTCGATTCTTCCGAGAACAACACCGACAAAGCATGGTTGAGTACCACTATTTCCTTGATATTTAATTTCAATTAATTCTTCTTCCCCTTCGGAAAGGTCATCGAAAAGTTCTCGATACTCATCCCATTCATCCACAGCATTGATGTCGTACTGAGAAGGTTCCTGCAAATCAATGCCGTAAACGATATATCCAATTGTATAAGCCATTTTTAGTTTCCTTTTATTTCACATAAGGACGATAGGCTTTGTGCGCGTCCCATCCACTTCCTTCGGGATCGATATATTCCATCTCTGTTCGAATCTGGTCAAACAAACCCCGAAGAGCAGTTTGTCCCATACCCGAACAATCGATGTTAACCCGAACAGGCTTGGGTCCAATTTTTACATTTTTACCTACTTGCTCTTTTACCGTTTGGGCAACAGGAGGCTTGCCTCCTTTATAACGAGAGAAGGCGTTCATCCTATCCTCCGCCCATTTTGAGGTTTTTGCGTGTCCAGCATTCACATCACGGGGACGTTGGCCGCACTTATAAGCAGCGGCGCATGCCTTGTCGCAATAATTACCCCAACCACGCTTGTGGTCAGTTAATCGAACAGTGATGAGGTCTCCACATGCCTTACAATTCTTCTCGATGTTCATATATAAACCCAATCGTTTTCGTGAATACCGAGGAGTTATAGGATATCTGTCAAATTGTCAAGGTAATTATTCGATGCAGATCTCTTGTATTATCATCCATGATAGGTCTTTCAATCGATTTCAGTCGCCCATATTATACGATTGGGTTGATGTCAATGAATTATCTATTTCTATTTCAGCATAATCCTGCACATCATTATTCATAACTTCTTCTCTGATTATCATCCACAACAAACCAAGGATATTTTCGCCTACCAAATATCTACCGTCAGGCTTTGCGCCCCAGAAAGCGTCTCTATGCGACTTTTCTACAATCATCTTATCGCCAGTATCGTGTAGAAACGAAAGAACTTCATGTGAGTGCTGCAATAGTTTCAAACGCAAACAGGTATCCATGACCGTGATACGATAGGTTCCCCAATCATCTCTGGTATCATCTAAAAATCTATGGGCTGCTTTTTTGGCATCCATAGGCGATAATTTGTGTATATTATATAACTGTTTTGGTAATTGTCTGAACCTAGCGCACTGGTATAATGCTTCTGTAGAAGAAAACACAATACCTTTATATTTGATAGGAAATTTCGACATATTCGACCCAACGCCGTAGCGTTCTTTAGTGCGAAATATAATCGCGCTATCATTTTCTATATACTTCATGCCCAAAATATGTATTTTCTACGCAACAATTCTTTTGCGGTCAACAAGGAGATCATGCGCAAATCGTCCATCATTTCTTCACTGACGTCTTTCTCCATAGCATTTTCGAGAAAATATATATCGCTCATTAATTCATCGATTGATGCTTCACGTAATTTCCACGGTATAATGATATTTCTATAGATTACCCTTAGCATATTTGGCCTTCTCATATTCCTGAATCAACTCTGTTTTACTTATTGATGGGTTTCCCGCAGTTCGGTTTTTTATAACAGCCCAATCGATATTCTTCAATATATCAAATACTACCTCGTCACCATTTATAAAATAATGAGAGTTTGGTGATTTGCGCAATCCTTCTATCGATACCATTCCTGCATTTGCGCCAACTCTCTGAAAAGCAAAATTGGCATCTGATGGTGTTTTGACAAACTGAAAATCATTGTGTTCGCGAGAGTGAATAATCGGTTCTCGACATACTACCAGTTTTTCCCATATCTGAAACACGGTCGGAACCGCATACTCCTCCAATTCGGGAGTGTAAAATGAATTTAGGGGTAATTCAATTTCCTTCATCAGATGAAACTGAAAATTCAGTCTGTTATGCACTGATTGTTTTTGAAAAGTCTTCGGAACAACAAATGCGATAATGTCTGCGAAAGTGGCAGCTTTATTAAAAAATTTAATAGCTAATGACGAGTTTTTACCAAATGGGGGATTTCCCAAGACTACCTTTTCACCACCATCATATTCCAAAAAATCAACTTTTTCAAACAAGGGACTATCAAGGTCTATGCCTTTTTTTGGCTCTGGTATCTTCGCATAAAAATCCCCCATACCCGCTGATGGTTCCAAGGTAACAAGACCCTCGTATAGATAAGGTCTAACAGCTTCCATGCATATTTCAACAGTCGATGGCTTAGTGTAAAACTTATCTAGCAATTTCTTTCAACTTATCTAGAACTCCATCGACTGTTTTGTAAACATGGTCATATCCCGTGCCAAATTCTAATTCGGTTCCGTAGGATAACCCAAATCCTTTTCGGGCATTCCAACCTATTTCTAACATCGTCCCATCATCTAAGCTGGTGATGATATTCCATATGCTATCCGGTGTCGGATTCTTGGGTCTTAGAACTTCAAATTCGCCAAACAAATCAGGAAGAATTTCAACAAGTTTACAAAAGTCAGTCATAAGTTATCCTCATATATTACTAATAACATGTTGGGTGGTGGGCAACCAAATATTTCGACTATTATCATATCCTACTTCAAAAGTATTAGCACTAGCATTAAAACCCTTAATAATAATATCAAATAGCTTATTATTTAAAAAACCTATCACTTGATGCATTTTATCATTAATAATTTCTATTTGTGCGCCGGATTGGATGAGGTCATTACATAAATTTTGAAAAAACACATCTTCCGGGTTCACGCAACTTTCCTATCGGGTCTGGCAACGCTTCTTACTGCTCTCATAAAGGCATGCTCTGCCTCAGTAACAGCAATCGATACTTCTCGTTGGTCAACATCTGGCATCTCACGCAAACGGTCAATGAGACCATTCCACGAGGCTTCGAATTCCTTTATTTCGTTCATCATGTCAATCTCTGATTGCGACAGTTCACGATATCCGGTTATTTTTCTGTGTTGGTTTTCCATGATTATTCTCCTAAAAGAATAATATACCACTAGGTCAGAAT
>JACCEA010518466.1_pt1 | contig 14670 bp, 2 predicted proteins | sample 7449851 | NCBI WGS metagenome assembly JACCEA01 (sample SAMN15323453, study PRJNA562643) | freshwater metagenome | isolation source: river surface water | place: USA:Blue River Watershed | collected 2017-08-18 | reverse complement strand
TACTTGAACCAGATACATTAACATTTCCTAATAAATTAGTATTACCAGTTACATTCAAATTGTTAGACATTGTAGCATTACCACTAAAACTACTTGAACCAGATACAATAACATTGCCTAATAAATTACTAGTTCCAGTTACATTCAAATTATTAGACATTGTGGCATTACCACTAAAACTACTTGAGCCAGATACATTAACATTCCCTAATAGATTAGTATTACCTGTTACATTCAAATTATTAGACATTGTAGCATTACCACTGAAACTACTTGAACCAGATACATTAACATTTCCTAATAAATTAGTAGAACCAGTTACATTCAAATTATTAGACATTGTGGCATTACCACTAAAACTACTTGAACCAGATACATTAACATTTCCTAATAAATTAGTAGAACCAGTTACATTCAAGTTATTAGACATTGTTGTATTACCAGTAAAACTACTTGAACCAGATACATTCACATTTCCTAATAAATTAGTTAATCCTGATATAATTATATTATTACTAAAATTACTTATTCCTGAGACATTTAAATTATTAGATATATTTGTAATACCAATTAGATTACTAGTTCCTAATATATTTGCATTACCATATATTAATAAATCATTTGATAATGTTGCAACACCAGTTATATTTGTTGCACCATTAATAAATATATCACTAGATATAGACATTTTTCCATTAATTGTAGTATTACCACTAACATATAATTCTTTTGATATATTTGCATTACCATATAATAATATATTATTTAATGAAGCATCAGTAAGTATTGTTTTACCTGAAACAATTATATTATTTGAAATGATTTGATTACCATTTATCAATATATCTCTAAAATTACTTTGTCCAGATACATTTAAATTATTAAGTAAAGTTGTGTCTGAAACTATAATATTACCTATTATTTTAAAATTATTTTTAACAATGGTGTTTCCTAATATATTCATATCACCATATACTTGTGTGTTTCCTGTTAAATTTAAATTATTATATATTGTTGTATTCCCTTTTAAATTTAAATTATTTAATATTGTTGTATTTCCTGATATTATAGTATTTCCTTTAATATCTGTTATACCACTAATATTAACATTATTTAATATACTTGTTCCAGATACATTTAAACTACTCATATCAATAGTACCACTCATTTGTGTATTAACAACTGATAATTTCCCTTGAACTATTAAATCATGACTTATAGTTGTATTACCTATCATTTGTGTATCCGCATTAATTGTTACTGAATCATATAAATCTAATGTGCCATAAATATTTGCATCACCTGTTATTAATGTATCAGTATGTATATTATTAGTTATAATATTACCATTAATTATAACACCATTATTCATTAATACTTTGCTATTAAATATTGCATTATTTGAAATAGTTATATCGTTAACTAATAATGATTTTAATGTTGTTGAACCATTAATAACAAAATTACCATTAACATCTGTTGTTGCAATTAATCTTTCATTATTATTTGGATTTTTAATAGTAAATGCGTTATATAATTCTGATACTTTAATATATGCTACAACATTTCCATTTGCCTCAAATTCAATACCAGAATTATTAGCAGATACACCACCTTGATTTAATGTTATAACAGCATCATTAACAATTAATGTATTTGATTCAATATAATTTGTTGTACCTAATATTGTTACTACTGAATGATTATTACCAATTACTATATTACATGCTAAAATATTTAATGTATTTGATGAACTAATAATAGTATCAGATATTATATTATCAGAAATAACATTTCCAGATACAGTTAAATCTCCAAAAATATTAGTATCACTTAAATTTGTTCCACCAAAAACACTTAATTCGTTTGTAATACTTTGACTTCCTTCAACATTTAAATTATTAGTTGTTGTATCTGCATTTATTAATAAATCATTATTTAAAATAGTTAAACCATTTACATTTAAATTCTTAGAAATTGATATATTATCTTTTACTGCTAAAGAACCATTTACAATTCCATTTGTTAAAGTAATATCATTAAATGTTGATGTTCCATTTACAATTAATGCTTGTCCAACTATTTGACTACCTTTATTTAATATATTATCTGAAATGATATTTACAAATTTGCCTTTACCAGATACTTCTAAATTATTAATTGATACATTACCAGTTAATCCCATATCAGAAAATATTGATTTTCCTGAAACATTTAAATTACCTGATACATTTAAATCACTTGTAATATTTGTATTACCACTAATATTTGTATTACCTAATAAATTAGTTGCACCTGTAACATTAAAATTACTTGATATTATAGTATTACCACTAATATTTGTATTACCTAATAAATTAGTTATTCCTGAGACATTAAAATTACTTGATATATTTGTATTACCTGATATATTAGTTATTCCTGAAACATTTAAATTACTTGATACTATAGTATTACCACTAATATTTGTATTACCTAATAAATTAGTTATTCCCGATACATTAAAATTACTTGATACTAAAGTATTACCACTGATATTTGTATTACCTAATAAATTAGTTGTTCCTGTTACATTTAAATTACTTGATATACTAGTATTACCACTAATATTTGTTATTCCTGATACATTTAAATTACTTGATACTGTAGTATTACCACTAATATTTGTATTTCCTTTTAAATAAGTGATTCCTGTTACATTCAAATTACTAGATACGCTTGTATTTCCACTAATATTTGTTATTCCTGACACATTTAAATTATTTGATACTGTTGTATTACCACTTATAATAGTATTACCACTAATATTTGTTTTACCTAATAAATATGTATCACCAGTAACACTCATATTTCCAGATATATTTGCATTACCAATTAAATTACTAATACCTGTAATATTAACATTATTAGAGAATGTTGCAATACCTGTAATACTAACATTATTAGAAAAAGTAGTAATACCTGTAATATTAACATTATTTGATAAATTTGCAACACCTGTAATATTAACATCATTTGATAAATTTGTAATACCTACAATATTAACATTACTTGAAAAACTTGTTATACCTGATACATTAACATTATTTAACAAGTTTGTTATACCTGATACATTAATATTATTTAATAAGTTTGTTATACCAGATACATTAATATTATTTGATAAATTTGTTATACCTAAAATATTTGTAGAACCAGAAATATTAACATTATTTGAAAAATTTGATATACCTGAAACAACAATATTTTTTGAAAAAGTTGAATTATTATTAACTGATAATTTACCATTAATATTTGTATCTAATCCAACAGTTAAATTATTTCCTACATTCATTTCACCATTTATAATTCCATTCTTTGCTGAAACATCATTTAATGTACTTGTTCCATTAACTATTAAATTTTGACTAATAATTTGACTTTCTTTTGTTAATATATTACTTGCTATTAAATTAATAACTTTTGCTTTTCCTGTTGTCTCTAAATTATTAATTGTAATATCACCACTTAAACTCATATTACTAAATGTTGTTTGTCCTAAAACTTTTAAATTATTATTAACAACAATATCTCCTCCAACTGATAAATTCTTTGATAATGTTGTATTATCTCCAATATTCACATTTGATAATATTGTTATATTACCATTAATAGTTGAATCACCAATAACATTTAAATTCTTATTAATTATATTATTTCCAGTTAATACTAAATTACCACTAATATTTGCATCTTGTAATATATTAATATTCTTATTAATATTTGCATTCTCTAATATTATAATACTTTTATTAATCTTTGCATTACCAATTATATTAATTTCTTTATTGATTGTTTCATTACCAACTATATTAATATCATTATTAATACTAACATATCCTGATACATTCAATGATTTTGTTATAATTGTATTTCCAGATACATTTAATTCTTTTGAAAATAATGCATTACCAGATAAATTAATATCATTTGTAATATTTGCACTACCTGTTAAATTAATATTCTTAGTAATATTTGCATTTCCTGATACATTTAATTCACCAGTTAAATTAATATCTTTTGTAATATTGGCACTACCTATTAAATTAATATTTTTATTAATATTTGCATTACCTTGAATATTAGCATCATAACTAATATTAGCATTTGCAATAACATTTATATTTTTATTAATATTAGCATTACCTAATAAATTAATATCATTATTAATATTAGCATTACCAATTAAATTAATATCATTATTAATATTAGCATTACCAATTAAATTAATATCTCTATTAATATTTGCATTTGATAATATTAAAATATTTTTATTAATAATTGCATTTGAAGTAATATTAATATCATTTGTAATATTTGCATTTCCTATTATATTAATATTTTTATTTATATTAGCATTACCTATAATATTTAATTCTTTATTAATAATTGTGTTCTCTATAACATTTAAATTCTTATTAATATTTGCATTATTTAATATATTAATATCAGTATTTACATTAATATTACCAACAATATTAATATTTTTATTAATATCAACATTATTATTAATAAGAGTATGACCATTAATATTAATATCACCAATTATATTTGCATTCTTAAATAATACTAAATTTTCTGTAATATTGGCATTTCCATTTACAAATAATTCAGTTGTTGATAATTCATTTAATGTAGATAATCCATTAACATTTAAATTTTGATTAACTATTAAATTTAATCCAATTATTTCACTCTTTTCTATTAATACATTCTTTGCAACAAGATTTTCTGTAATACTTTTCCCTGATACATACAAATTATTTAAATTAATATCACCATTTATTGTTGTATTATCAACAACTAAATTTGTAAAATGTGCATTTCCATTAACATATAATTTATCATTTAATATTACATTTCCATTAAATGTTGCAACATCATTAATCTCTAATAAACCATATACAACTGTATCACCTAAACTTGTTGTAGTTGCTGATAAATGATGTAGTGTTGTATTATTAATAACTGTTAAATCATTAATTATACCAATATTAATATTTGCATTTGTTATTGTTGCATTATTAATTATTGTATTATTTGATATTAATATATTTAAATTACTAATTCCTGATACATCAAAATTATCATTTAAATCTGTTGTTGCAACTCTTCTTTCTACATTACTATTTGGCATTTTAACTACAAATGAATTATATGTTTCTGATATCTTTAAATATGCTGCTACATTTCCATTTGCTTCAAATTCAAAACCACTACCATCTGTTGATATAGCACCTTGATTTAATAATATAACTGCATCATTAACAATTAAATTAGTCGCTTCTATATAATTAGTTTTACCTAATATTGTTATTGTTGAATTTGTATCTCCTAATATTATATTATTTGCTGTTATTAATAAATCATTTGGACTAAATATATTTGGTGTTATTATCTTTGTTAATACTTTTAAATCATTATGCATTATTGATTTACCATACACATCAAAATCATTACTAATTGTTGTTAATCCATATAAATTAGTATCACCTGTTATATTTGTTAATCCAGATACATTTAAATTACTAGATATAGTTGTATCTCCTGAAACATTTAAATCATTTGTTATTTCTGTTTTACCCGATACAACTAAATCATTAGATATTAATGTATTACCATATAAATGTGCTTCACCACTAATATCAATTTTACCAGTTACATTTAAATTACTAGTAATAGTAGTATTACCACTTATTTCCGTTGCACCTGATACATTTAAATTATTAGTTATTAAAGTATTACCTGATAATTCTGTTTCTCCTGATACATTTAAATTACTAGTAATTGATGTATTACCACTTATTTCTGTTATTCCTGTTACACTTAATCCACCTGATATTGTTGTATCACCACTTAATGTTGTTATTCCAAATACATCTAAATTACTTGTTATGGATGTATCACCACTTATATTTGTTTCACCAGATACATTTAAATTATTTGTTATTGATGTGTTACCACTTATTTCTGTTGTTCCTGATACTGATAAATTACTTAATATATTTAAATCACCACTTACATTTGTGTCTCCACTAATATCTGTTGAACCTGTTATACTTAAATTATTAGATATAGTCATTTCACCAATTATTTGTGTTTGTCCTGATACATTTAAACTACCAGAAATATGTGTATTAGCACTAATATTAGTTTCACCTAAAACATATAAATTATTAGTTATTGATGTATTACCACTTATTTCAGTTGTTCCTGATACTGATAAATTATTTAAAATATCTAAATTACCACTTACTTTAGTATCACCACTTATTTCAGTTATTCCTGTAATAGTTAAATTATTAGATATTGTCATTTCACCACTAATTTGTGTTTGACCAGAAACATATAAATTTCCAGAAATATCTGTATCTCCTGATATATTTGTATCACCATTTAATGTTGTTTGTCCAATAACTATAATATCATTTGATAATATCAATTCCCCTTCTATTCTTGTTGAATTATATATAATCGTATTACCATATATCTTTGTTTCACCAGAAACTAACAAATCTTTATCAATTATTGCATTAGCATTTACATATACATTATTATTAAATATACTATAACCTAATATTGATAAATTAGTTAATACATTTACATTACCATCAATATTTAAATTATTATTTATTAAAACATTATTAATAACATTTAAATCTTTATGAATTATTGTGTCTAATATAATATCCAAATTACCCAATATATTAACATTTTTATTAATTGTTGCATTTTCTAATATATTAATATTTTTATTAATTGTTGTATTATTTAATACATTTAATTCTCTATTTAATATAACATTTTCAATAACTAATAAATTTTTATTAATAGTTGTATTATTAATAACATTTAAATCTCTGTTAATAATAACATCATTCATAACATTTAAATTACTATTAATAATTGCATTACCTATTAAATTAAATTCTTTATTAATTGTTGTATTTTCTATTACTATTAAATCCTTATTAATTATTATATCATTGACAACATTTACATTTCTATTAATAATAACATTTTCTAATACTAATAAATCTTTATTAATTATAGTATTCCCTATAACATTAAATTCCTTATTAATTAATGTATTTTCTATAACTATCAAATCTTTATTAATAATTGCATTATTACTAACTATTAAATTATTTAATATATTCAAATCTTTATTAATAACTCCATTACCTATTATTTCTAAATCTCTGTTAATTAATACATTTTCTAATACATTTAAATTCTTATCAATTAATGCATTCTCTATAATATGAATATTTCTATTAATAACTGCATCATTTGTAACTTGTAAATCTCTATTTATAAATACATTATTACTTATAAACATATCATTGTCAATAATTGTATCATTTAATACATGTAAATTATTATCAATAGATGCATTTTCCAATATTAATAAATCTTTTCCAATATATACATTCTTTAATATATTAATATTATTATCAAAATGTGCATCTTTTATTACTTTTAATTCTTTTGTTATATTAACATTTTCTAGAACGTTAAGATTTCTGTTAGTAATTAAATTACCTATAATGTTTGCATTATGTTCAACTATAATATCACCAATAATATTTGCATTCTGATTTACTATTAAATTTTTTGTTATATTTGCATTTTCTAATATATTTATATTCTTTGTAATATTTACATTTTCTGATACATTAACATTACCTATAACATTAACATTTTCTAATATATTTAAATTCTTATTTATGATAACATTATTTAATACATTTAAATCAGTATCAATAATAACATTTCCCAATATTTCTACATTTTTATTAATTATAACATTACCTAATACATTTAATTCTTGATTTATTATAACATTACCTAATACATTTAATTCTTGATTTAATATAGCATTTTCTATTACATTTAAATCCTTGTTTAATATAATATTTTCAATAACATTCAAATTTCTATTTATTATGACATTGTTCTCAACATATAATTCTCTATTCAATATTACATTTTCTACAACATTTAAATTTTTATTAATACTTACATTATTATTAACTCTTAAATCAATATCAATTTCAACATTACCTAATATCTTCACATTCACATTAAAAAATGCATTATTTAGAATATTTAAATTTTTATTAATAGTTGTATTACCTAATACATTTAATTCTTGATTTAATATAGCATTTTCTAATACATTAATATTTTTATCAATAATAACATCATTTAATACATTCAAATTTCTATTAATTATTGTGTTTCCTAATACATTTAATTCTTGATTTAATATAGTATTCTCTAAGACATTAATATTTTTATCAATAATAACATTACCTAAAACATTTAATTCTTGATTAAATACAACATTTTCTAATACATTTAAATTCTTATTAATAATAACATTATTTATAACACTTAATTCTCTATTCAATATAACATTTTCAAGAACATACAAATCAGTTCTAATTATAGCATTACCTAATACTTCTAAATTTGATGAAATATATTCATTACCTAATAAATTAATATCCTTATTAATAATTACATTTCCTATTACTTCAATATCTTCATTAATTAAAGCATTCTTATTTATTACAATATTATTATTTATTACTACATTTGCTTCAACATATAACTCTTTATTAAAAATTACATTTTCTATAACTCTTAAATTTTTATTAATAATCGCATTTTCATTAACTATTATATTTGAATCAATATTAACATTCCCTAATACTTGTAATTCTGATGATATTAATTGATTACCTAATACTTTTAAATTACTACTAATTAAACCATTACCTGATACATTTAATTCTGATAAAATATCTTGATTACCTTGTAATGTAACATCTGCCTTGAATCCAATTGCACCATTAACTTGAATATTACCTAAAAAGATTGCATCACTATACACTTTTAATGTATTTAATATTTCTGTTTTATGCATTACTTTTAAATTATCATTTATTACTACATTTGAATCAAATAATGCATCATCCATAACTTCAATAGTTCCATTAATTGATGTATCACCTAATGATGTTGATGTTGCATATAAATTATTTAAAACTGAATCATTCATAACATGTAATTTAGTGTTAATAGTTGTATTTCCCATGACAGTTAAATCATTATTAATTGTTTCATAATTAGTAAATAATCTATTTAATGTTGTATTATTTGACACATCAAAATTATCATCTAAATCAGTTGTTGCAATTATTCTATCAACATTTTTATTAGGTGTTTTTACTACAAATGCATCATATGGTTTTGCTAATTTAATATAAGATGATATAACTCCATTTTCTTCAAATTCAATACCAGACCCATCAGCAGATACACCACCTTGATTTAATGTAATAACAGCATCATTAACAACAAAATTATTAGCCTCAATAATATTTGTTGTTCCCAATATAGTAACTGTTGATGTTGGTGTTCCAATAGTAATGTCTTGAACATTAATATTTAATTTATTATCTGTACTTTCAATAACTTTTGTTCTAATTTTATTACTAGTTTCTAATATTGATACAAAACTCTTATCTACAACAACTAAATTACCTAATACTTTTGTATTGGAATCAATTTGTAAATCCCCTAATATATTTGTATTACTTTCTACTAAAACATTTCCCATAACTCTTAAATTTTGTGAAATATTTTCATTACCCAATAATTCAAGATTATTATTAAATGTTGCATTATTTATTAATTCTAAATTTTCATATAATATTGTATTCCCAAATACTTGAACTTGTCTATCTAATAATGTATCTGTTAATACTTTAAAATTACTTTCTATTACTACATTACCAAATACATATGTTTCACCATGAATATCTGTGTTTTGTGATACTAATAAATTTTTATCAATTACTACATTACCAATAACATTTGTATTACCTAAAACTCTTAAATCTTGACCTAATAATGTATTATTTAATATTTCTATATTCTTTGATATTACAACATTACCTATTATATTTGTATTACCTAATACTCTTAATTCTTGGTCTAATAATGTATTATTTACTATTTCTAAATTTTTAGAAATAATAACATTACCAATAATATTAGTATTACCTAATACTCTTAAATCTTGGTCTAATAATACATTATTTAATACTTCTAAATTCTTGGAAATAACAACATTACCTAATGTTCTAACATTTTGGTCAAATAATACATTGTTTAATACCTCTAAATTTTTATTGATAACAACATTACCTACAATATTAGCATTACCTAATATATTTAAATTTTGGTCTAATAATGTATTATTTAATACTTCTAAATTTTTAGATATTACAACATTACCACTTACATTTGTATTTCCTAACACATTTAAATTTTGGTCTAATAATGTATTTGTTATAACTTCTAAATTCTTTGAAACAACAATATTACCAATAACATTTAAATTTTGGTCTAATAATGTATTTGTTATAACTTCTAAATTTTTAGATATTACAACATTCCCTAAAACATTTAAATTTTGGTCTAATAATGTATTATTTACTATTTCTAAATTCTTTGATATTAATACATTACCAATAATACTTGTATTACCTAATACATTTAAATTTTGGTCTAATAATGTATTATTTACTATTTCTAAATTCTTTGATATTACAACATTACCTAATACATTAGCATTCCCTAAAACATTTAAATTCTGATCTAATAATGTATTATTTACTATTTCTAAATTCTTTGATATTACAACATTACCTAATACATTTGTATTTCCTAATACTCTTAAATTTTGGTCTAATAATGTATTATTTAATATTTCTAAATTATTATTAATAACAACATTACCATATAATAAAGAATTGCCAGATACTATCATCTCGTAATTAATATTTGCATTACCAATAACAGTAATGTTCTTATCAATTATTGTATTCTCTTGAATATTTAAATCTTTCTTAATAACAGCATTTCTATTAACTTGTAAATCAGTATTTATTAATGTATTACCCATAATTAATACATCTTCACCTACTTCTAAATTTAAATATAATTGTGAATCATTTGATACATATAAATTACCTGTTGTTGATAAATTACCACTAACTGTTAAATCTGAGGTATTAACATCTTGCAACATAGATTTTCCATTGACAATTAAATTTTTACCAATTATTTGACTATTATCTACTAATGAATTCTTAATTAATACATTCTCAATTTCTGTTCTACCTGTAACAACTAAATCATTAATAGTTTGTGTTCCTGTTACATTCAAATTATTCATAGTTGTATTATCATCTACTACTAAATTATCATGAATTATTACATTACTTGCTATTTCTACATTTGCATTTATAAATGTATCATCATTAATTGTTAATATACCTAACACATTTGTATCACCTAAATTTGTTGTTGTTGCAGATAATGTTTGTAATGTAGTATCTCCACTAACTATTGTATTTGCTTGTAATTTAGCATCAGATAATACAACTAATTCACCGATAATACTTGTATTTTCGTTAACTAATAAATTTCTATTAATTTCAACATTTTCTTGAACTAATAAATCTTTATAAATTTCTACATTGGTATTTACATATAAATTATCATTAATTGTTAAATTTGATAACATTGTTAAATCACCATTAATAGTTGCATTTTCTCCTAAATTTATATTAGTAACAAATAATGGTGCATATAAATTAGTATTTGATAACATATTTAAATTTCCATATATATCTAAATTATTAGATATGATAACATTTGCATTAACTGTAAAATTATTATTGATTGTTCCATTTTCACTAAATACAATATCTCTAACATATAATGTTGTTGTTCCTATACTACCTGATATTTGTGAATTATTTTCATAATCCTTTGTAACTAGTACTGTTTCAAAATTATCTAATGGTGCTTTTAATACAAAATTACGTCTATCACTTGAAACTTTTAAATAAGCAGTTATATCTCCAGATTCCTCAAATTCAATACCAGAATTTGCTGCACTAACTCCACCACGATTTAATGTTACTACTGGGTCATTAACTGTTAATACATTTGCTTCAATTATATTTGTTTTACCTAATATTGTTACTGTTGATTCATTATTACCTATATTAATATTATTACCAATAATTGTTACTGATTCTGCATTATTTCCAATTAAAATATGATTACTCTCAATATTTAATTGTTCTGTTATAGTTCTGTCTCCAATATTTAATAATCTTGAATTAATTAAAAATAATTGTGTTTCACTACTACCAATATTCAATAAATCAGCATTAATTGTTACTACTTGAACATCATTATTACCGATTTGAATATCATTCGCATCAATCATAATGATTTGTGTAGTATTATTACCAATTTGAATATCATTTGCATCAATTTTTAATGTTGTTGATATTGTATTAATTAATTCTGAACTAAATAAATTAATACTAATAGTATCATTTACACCAAAATTAATATAATCTGATAAAATTGAAGTTGTATTTCCTGATGATAAAAGATTACTTGTTGAAATTGTATTTCCTAATATTGTTCCTGCTACAAAGGCAGAAGTTGATGATATAGTACTAACTACTGTTGTATTTTGTTTAATAAGTAAGGATTGTACTAATAGTGCATTCATATTATAATTAATATAAGAAATTATTTTATTTTTCACATTAATACGAATGTATAAATTTTGGAGTTTTTTTGTTCTAATAAAATAAAAAATTTAAATATTTTTACAAAATTTTTAATAAAGAAATAGAATAAGATGAAATATTTATCATATATAATTTAAACGAATAATTATTATCTATTTTAAATTATATATAATGGAAAAAATTATATTAAATATTGACTCTAGAAATAGAAATATTAATGTTAATACTAATAAACAACCTGAACCAAACTATGTTAATTTTTCTCAAAATGGCTCCAATTTTACTCTTAACTTTGATACCACTTATAAAAATATAATTAATGTTAAATTATTATCTATTGAATATGATACTGAATTTGGTGAATTCTTTGGTCATAATTATATTTTCCTAAAAATAAATGATTGGGGTTATATAAATTATCTTAATAATAAATATTTCCATAAATTATTATTAAACTATAAAATAGATAATCTTAAATTAGATGGTACCTCTAATAAAGGATTTGAATTCAGACAACCTACAAATATCAAAAGATTAGATATCCAATTAGTTGATTATCAAGGTAATGTTTTTAATCTATCTGAATTTAATTTTTCTTTCACTCTTGAACTAACTCAATATATTAGTTCTGAAAATAAATCAGAAAGAGAGAGAACTAATTTATTTTTTAATTACTAATTTTATTCATCATCAGAATCAGTATCTTCATTAATAATAAAAAATTTAGTATAATCACTTTCATTCTTTAACTCTTCTAATAATTCATCATCACTTTTCTTAATATTTGGTCTTAATTCCGAATTATCCCATGTATTTAATACAATATGTCTATTATTATATGATAATTGAATTAAATTATTTCTCAATTCATTTAATATTTTATCACTTCTATCTCTATTTTTAATATCATTTAATATTTCAATTGTTTCTTCTATATTTTTTTGTTTATCTAATGGAAATATATTTTTATATTTTTTGTATAATAATTCCATTTTTTCTATTGCTTTTACTAATAGTTCATAATAAAAATATTTTTTACCAACACTTTCTAATTTCTCTGTTTTTGTATTATATTGTATTAAATATTTTCCTTCTAACGATTTAGCACAAAATGAATGATTAGATGGCAATTTTTTATTAAAATTTATAGATTCTACTAACGATACAATACTAGTTAATCTTTTATTAAAAATTTTTTCAACATCTGATTTATCTAAATCTAAAATATTCTCTGTTCCTAACTCATTTATTTTAACTATAATATTATTAATAGTACCATTATTAATATTATTAACTGTATTATTATTGTTTATTATTTGATTAGAATTATTATTTTTAATTTGTGATTTTAATTCTGTTATTTCTTTTTTCATTTTGATAAATTGACAAGAATTATTTATATGATATTTTAAATTATGATTAGTCGTAAAAACTTTTTTACAATCTTTACATGAAAATTTATCATCTTTCTTATGATAAATACGTTTATGATTACATAAACTTTGACTAGATTTATATTCTTTATTACAAATATTACAAATATGTTTATTTTCACTCATTAATATAATATTAAATACATTTTTAATTATATTTTTGTTAATTAAAAATATATACATATACAAAATAAAATGTGTATATTTTATTTATCATTATATATTGGACACATTGATGATTTATTATATAATTTATTTGTTAAAATATATTGGTATATAATCATTATTTTTATGTGTATTTGTATTTACAATGTGTATAATTGTTTAATCTTTAATGATTTATTAAACAAAACATGAAAATATATTTTTTTTTATTTTTTAATTACTAATTTTATTCTTATTATTATAAATTAAATATTTTATTTCTTTTTTCTTTTTATCTCTAAAATTAAGCATCTTTATTAATTGCTATATAATTCTTTTTGCTGTCATCATATTTGTAAGCAGTATCATTTTGTAAATTGGTCATTAATATATTTTTATATTGTGGAAATTTATCATTA
>JACCEA011290440.1_pt1 | contig 14673 bp, 14 predicted proteins | sample 7449851 | NCBI WGS metagenome assembly JACCEA01 (sample SAMN15323453, study PRJNA562643) | freshwater metagenome | isolation source: river surface water | place: USA:Blue River Watershed | collected 2017-08-18 | reverse complement strand
TTCCATTTTTAAGTGTAACAGATGCAGAACGAGGACTTGTTTCACCTCTTGGAGAATGGAGAGGAGTTTATTTCTCTGAAGAAATAAAATATGCCCTAACATTAGGATATAAGTTTAGATTTATAAGCGGTATAAAATATAAAAGAGGTAGGCCTTTTATCAAATTCGTAAATGATGTTTATAAGTTACGACTTAAACATGAATCTTGTTCAGTGTATAATGCTAGTATAAAATTAATTTTAAACTCACTTGGAGGTAAATTAGGTGCTAATATTTATCATGATTTAGAGGATGAGGACTGCTTTGTTGAGGCAAAAGTTAATAATACTAGTTTACAAATAGCAGTTGCTATGACTGCATATAGTAGGATTCATATGTATAAATTTCTACATAAATATAAAAAGAATGTATATTATACAGATACAGATTCTTTATATTTAGATGTTTCATTAAATAGCAAATTTGTAGATAATCATAGATTAGGTGCTTTTAAAGAATTACCACGTATTAAGAAAGGGTATTTTTTAGCTCCTAAATGTTATTTAATTATTGACTCGAAAAACAAAGAAACTATGAAATGTAAAGGTATTGATTCTCTTGAGATAGATAAAGAGTTATTTAAAAATTATGTCATGTATCATAAAATAGATAGCCCATTCTTTTTTATAAAAAAAGACTCTTTACCTGAAGAAGAGTATGTTCTTAGTGGAGCATTAAATAAACGAGATAGGGTTTATTGTGAAAAAACTGGATTTTGGGTCAATACTAAACCTTTAATCGTTAGTTAAATTTTAGATATTGTGTCCCGAATAATTCTTAATGTTAATGTAAAGTTGTAAGACTCTAATTATGAGCAAAACAAAATATTATTTTTATTATCCTGATAAAAGAAGTGAGAATCATTATTTAAATTGTAAAGAAGAACTTTTTGAACATAAAGGTTACAATTTAAAATGTAAATCATATTTAAATAAATTAAAGAATTTATATGGTTTTAATATAAAACTAAGAGGTAAAGATTTAATCTTTACAGAAGATATGTTAGAGAATTTAATTACTCAAATGCGTGGTAAAAGATATAAAGAGATTATGTTATATCGCAAAGAACGTATAAATTTTTTAAAAGAAATAAATTGTTATCGAGGTCTTCGTCATAGTTTACATTTACCCGTAAGAGGTCAAAGAACTCATACGAATTCTCGTACAGCAAGAAAATTTTAAATTATGCCTATTCTTTTAAATGCTAAGTTTAATATAATTAAAAATCAAATTAATTGCCTGAAAGTGAAACAAGGTTTTGTTTCTCTTGTTAACTCGTTTAGTTCTTATAACAAATCAGCTTTTAAAAAAGGTTTTGGTAAATTTAAGCCTGCTTTACACTTTGCTAAAAATAAAAAAGGTGAAAGAATTGGTTTTAAATTTAGTAAAATGACTAAATCTTGGTTAATATTAAGACGTTCGTTTAGTTACAATGTCTTAAAAGATTTATTTTGTAAAAAGCAAAAAAATCAAAGTGTTAATTTGTTTCTCAATTTAAGTTTGTCTAATTTACTAGCTGAACGTAGAACTATCTTAAAAATGAGAAATAAAAGTAAAATGGTTAAGCTGAATAAAGATAATAAAGACGCTTGTGTAAAAAGGTTAAAGCCTAAGAAAGTTTTAACTTTTAGAGATAAATTGTCCCTTTTATTCTGTAAATATGGTCAAGAATCTAGTAAGTTTATTTTCTCTAAAGTTCTATTGTCTCAATTCTCTTATCCTACAAGTTTTGCTTTAAAATTTAAAAATTTAAGACATGTATGTTCTTTTTTATCTGGTCGTTTAAGGTCTAGTATGTATAAATATGTTAAGTCTAAGATATTTAAATATAAAGCTAAAAAGCTAAAAGAGAAAGAATTAAACATACATAATAAACGTGAAAAAAGATTTTTAAAACGCTTAGAAAGAACTGATGATTTTTTAAAATCTTATTCTTCTAATCAATATCTATTAAATCGTCAAATATTATTAGATTCCGATGCTAGTCTGTTATATAATAAAGAAGAGTATCAAGAAAGTTATGGTAAATCTAATATCTTAGTCTTAAGAATAACAGTAAGAGAAAATAATATTTTTGGTATAATTCGCTTAGATTCTCCTTTTGCCGCAGAAAACGTGGGTAATTTAGGTGTAAGAGAATCTTTAGTAACTGTAGGTTCTTATACTTCGGAGAAAATGGGTTATCATACAACTAATAAAGAACTTCCTAATGTATTTCCAACATTTTTGACTAAGATGTGCACATTATTAAAAGAAGTTTACCAAGATTTTCCTGAAGTTCGTACACTTTTATTCGAATTTGCCATGCCAGAAAAATATCGTCATCCTGCTGCGCATATAATAACTGATGAATTTCCAAAAGCATTCCTAAAAAACTTAAATTTAGTGTTCCATTTTGAGCATAAATTAAGCTTTAACGGTTGCCGTGTGCGAAATCCAAATAGTTTATATTTTAGCAAAGGACTAGCTAGTGAAAATCCTGATATAGAGCATGAAAATGAGTTTTAATCTTTCTTTTTTAAGTACTAAGTTCATTTAGTTTGATTGGGATTGGATAAATGGCCGAGTGGCCGAAGGCATTGGTTTGCTAAACCAACGTATATAATTTATACCATGGGTTCGAATCCCATTTTATCCAATTTTAATTTTATGAGTTTTACTTATGATAATATTGTACGTGTAATCTCTAAAAAGTCCATAACTAATGGTACTCGACATATTAGACTCTTAGAAAAGAGCGAGCTATGTAAAAATAGTCGTCCAGTGAAATCTTTAAGTAAATTTATAAAGTTTGCCCATGGAAGATCTACATTGCATGGTAAAATCACATCATGGCATCGACATCGAGGAGCAAAAAAATTAACGAAATTGTTACATACATCAGTAGATGGTATTTCTTTAGTTTTAGCTATTTTATATGATCCGTTAAGAAGTGGTTTCGTCTCCTTAAAATTTAATTTTACTACCGGTAAATTTCATTATGATTTATCTACAGAATATGTAACCGTTGGTTGTATTACAGTAACATATCGAGATTTACATTTCGAAGAGCCCCATTTAGGTTATAAAGGTTTAATTTCTTGTTTTAATATAGGAACTATATTACATAGTATTGGTCCTTTACATTATCCTAAATTTGCTACATCTGCAGGTAGTTACGTTCAGTTAGTAGAACTCTTTAAAAAGAAAGCGTTAATTCGATTACCTTCTTTGAGATTAAAATTAGTTCCATTACATTTTTATGCTACATTAGGTAGAGTAAGTAATAGAGCACATAAATCGGAAGTAATAGGAAAAGCTGGAAGAGCATATCATATGGGTCGAAAACCTATTGTAAGAGGTATTGCCATGAATCCAGTAGATCATCCACATGGGGGAAGAACAAATGGAGGTCGTCCTTCGTGTTCACCATGGGGTTATCCGACTAAGTGTAAATTCTCTTTATCTAAAAGAACTAAAAAAAGACAATTGAAAGCAAGATCGAAATATTAGTTTATGTCCAGATCTACTTGGAAAAATCATTTTTCATTAAATTTAACCTTGCCTAAAATGTTTAAGATCAAAAAGATTGATAAAAATATAAGATTACTGGATACAGATAGTTCTATTAAGAAGAAGGGAACATATAGAAAGATTTATGTTCCTAGAAGTTTTATGGTTCTTCGTAAGTTTGTAAATGTTCCGGTTTATGTTCATAGAGGAAATACATATTCAAGATTAATTCCTACAGAGAGTATGCTATTACATAAATTTGGAGAATTTGTTTTTACTAGAACTATACAGCCTAAGCATAAGAAGAAGAAAGATGATAGAAAAGTAGTTAAATCATCTTTAGCAAAATCAATGGATAAAGTTAATACTATTAAATCTAAGGCTAAATCTAAAGAAGTAGAAAGTATAAGTATAAAAAAAAGAAAATAATTTATGCATAATCATAAAAATACGCATATTATACATACAAATTCCGATGCTTTGGAACGAAATATCAATTTATTAGCTGTTCAAAGACAAATTTTGCACTTTTTTAAATCTAAAGGTGTTTATGTTACACAAATAGAAACCTCAATGCAAAATGGTTGTATTTCTTGGGAAATTTATGCTTATTATTCTGCAAGGATATTGTCAGTATATAGATATTATACTCCTACGATTAGCTATGAATCTCCTTATGAAGAAGAAGATAGTTATACAGATGACGTTTTAGATGATGATTTAGAGGATGACTTAAATGATGAACTGGATGATAATGAGAAAATTAGTCCTAATCATGATAATTCTACTGATTTTGATTTTAATATCTCTTTGCCTGAAGAGTATTCTGAATTTAAAAGTTTAATGTCTAAATATGATCTTCATGTTATACGTAATAGGAAACAAAAAAGATCTCCTAAATTTAATGTAGTTTTTTCACCTGATGTAGCTTCTACTTCTGTGGAAAACATTAGTCATGAGGAGTATTTAGAACAAAGTCATGAGTTTATTAAAAATAAAAGGTCTGATTTTCTTTTTGAGTCTTGTGACAGATTTGAAACTTATAGTCATATTTTACAAGAATTTTTAGTAGGCTCTTATTCTTCATTCTTAAGCTTTTTAGAGGAAAATGGTCATGAATCTTTGGATTCTCTAAATAATAGTTTAACAGAGGATTTATTAATAGAGGAGGATGACAATAATGTGGTAGAAGATACTCTGATTTCTTTAGTAAAAGAACCTTTATTAGATAATTTAGTAGTAGATAAAGATGAAAATGAGAGCCCTTGGGATAGTCTTAATACATTTCATGCTGTATTGCATCAAAAGTATAAGTTATATTCTTCATTATATAAATTATCTTCTCTTAATCACTATGAGAAATCTAAAAGAAAGTATAAAAATAGTCGTAATTTTTTTAGTTTTGAGTTCTCTGATATGCTTACAGAATTAAAAAGATCTATAAGTAGTAATTCTAGTACAAGTCATTTAATTTCAATTAAAGTTTTAAATAAATTAAGTATAGATTATGAAGAAGATCGCTTTTTATTTGAAGACTTATTTACTCGTTCTGACACAAAATTATTCTCTAAAAAACAGTTTTTATTTGAGGATTTAATGCAGATTTGTATTCTGTTTATTAACTATAAATTATCTATGCGCGTTTTTGGGGACTTATTAGGTGAATTATTTAGCTCTTTAAATAAAAAAAAGCATAAAGCATTTACCACATTTCTAGAAGTGTTATTTACTAATTTAATGGATTTTTGTTCTTCTATTTTAGGTATAAAAGCCACAATATCCGGTAGGGTTTTAGGTAAAACTCGAGGTTCTTCATTATATGTGCAAGTAGGAAATCCTAAAGCTAATTCTTTTGAATATGATTATCATGAATATAAAGGTCATATTTATAATTTAAGTGGAGCTTATGGTCTTCACATAGGAGTTACATTTAAGCATAAAGCTCCTGGTTATTTTGATTCTTTTCTAGAAGAATCTGAAAGGAAAGAAGCATTAAAGGTTAATCAATTTATTACTAAATTAAAAAAATTTTCTAGTAATAGACTATTAGGTGTTTCCTACTTACCTGAATCAGATGCTTTTTTTGATGTCAAAAAAGCTGCAAATATTGCTTTAAAATCTTATAAATTAAATAGCTTATATCCTTATTATAGCTATGAGCATTTTCTTCAAAATTATAAAGATAAATCCTTTTCTAAATTATTTAATTTAGCCACTGTTAATTCGAGTTTTAAAATTCCAAAATATAATTCTTTTTCTCTTGAATATTCTAATTACATGGAAAAAAGTAATGACTATTTTCGAGGTATTAAGCCGAAATTAGCAGATAACTTGATCAAAAATCAGAATAACTTTTTTAATATGTCTATTTTTCCTGATTCACCTGCTCCACAGTTTGAGATTGAGGAATTTGATGATGATGATGAAGATAGTGATGTTTTATTTCAAGAATCATTATCTCCAGAAAAAGAAGAGCAGATAGATGGAGAAAACTCTATAGCATTTGCTCAACAAGAAATAATTAATTTAGAAGAAGATCATAATAAAATGACAGCTCTTGAAGTAAAAGTTAAGTCAAAAAAAAGATTTAGAAAAGCTATTTTAAATACAGTATCTCGAATTAACGAGGTAACTGAAAAATCAGGTGAAGAAGTAACTGAAGTAGTAGATCAAGAAGTGCCTTTAGAAGTTCCTGAAGAAGTTCTTGAAGAAGTAGATGAAGATTTAACTGGAGATTTAGATTTTGAGGATATTAATTTAAGTGATGATTTCTCAGAATTTTCGGATTTAGAAGAATTGGATAATAAAAAAAAGGTGGATGAAGATTTAGGGGCTTTTTTAAGTGATAAGGAGATAATATATCCTGAAGAGTTAGAACGCGATCTTTTAATTTCTAAATATCAACCTGAAACATTTGACGAAGATGAAGATGATAATGAAGAGACAGATGATGCTCAAAATAAATTTAATGATACTGAAAAAAGTAATAAAAATTAATATAAATTATGCTATTTACACCAAAGAATATTTCTCACAGTAAAGTATTTAAAGTAAAAAGTAAAAACAAAGTATTAAGCCCAATTCCATTAGTTCCTACTAATTATAAATTTGGTTTAAGTCGTTATATGTTAATATCAACAGAATGTGGTATTTTAGATAGTAAACATTTAATTTCTGCTAGATCGTTTTTAAAGAAGCGTTTTAAAAAAAATGCTGAAATCTTATTTTTATCTTTTCCACATTTTCCGGTGGCTAGTCGTTCTAAAGGTACAAGAATGGGTAAAGGTAAAGGTATGACTGATCATTGGTCTATAGGAATTAATATTGGTACTCCTTTAATTTCATTAGAGTCACAATATTTAGAAGGGGATATTAAAAGAATGTTATTAAGAGTAGGTACGATATTACCTATAAAAACAGAAGTATTAGAGTATTAATATGTCTGAGTTTTTAGTCTATAATTTTTTATCAGAAAAATATTATAATAAATGCTTTTTTCGCAGTGTAATTTATACTCGTCGAAGAAAGCGTAGTCATCAATATATAACACTAGGAGGAAAACATTTTAATATTCCTACACGTAATGATGCTTTTGAATTTATAAATTGTAATTATGTACCATTTTCTGTGCTCGGTAAAGGAGCTTATTTTAGGTTCTTTAATAATTATCAAGTTTCAGTTAATTATTTATATAGCTTACAGCTAGTAAAAAATACAATTCGATTTTTAAAAAAGAATGTGTATGTAACGTTTGTAGGTATACGAAAATATGGTTTTTATGTTTACGCTGCAAATATGTTTTTACCTGTCAGTTGTAAAATAATTAGTCTTGCCATAATATCCTTATTCTCTAATTTACAATTTAAAAATGAGGTTGGTATATTTTCTTTAATAGGACAACATAAATATTCTTCGCTATTTACATTTAGAATATTAACTGGAAATTGGGAGCCTTTTTTAATTTATATAAATGCTCAACAAATGTCTTCTTTACCTAAAAAACAGAAGGTATATAATTTAGATTTAGATGAAGATGATCTTTTCATGGACGAGGATTCTGAAGATTACATTTTATATTATGAAAATGTTAAACCTAAATATTTAGAAAATATGCCTTCTAAATTATATAGGAATCTTGGTTTAGCTGCGAGTACATATTTATTTCGTAGAACTCAATTAATGAATTTTTATTATGAGCGAGGTGTTTCCAATTTGTTTTTATCCACATTAAGATTAGGCTTAAACCTAAAAAGTATAATGAAGTTAAGAAGATTTCAATTTAAACCTTTATTTTTGAATCAGAGATTTAGAAAATTTCGTTTACGTAGACGTAGTAATTCCTTTCGTATTTTACGTTTCTTTAATTCCTCTAGTTTTAAAAAATTAAGATATAAGAAGTTGTCATCTATTCATCATAATTCAAAATTACAAAATATGTTAAACAAAAAAAATAACCAAAAGAATTTAGTAAAGGTTCCAGTAATCGATTATAGAAGATCATAAATAATATGTCTATAAAACAGTTAAAACGTAATCTTAAAAATGCAATTCTAATTAATGAATCTCGAAATCCAGATAATTTAGAGGTTTATTATAATATTTTAGATTCTAATGTAAATCTTAAATTAATAGAAAATGTTTCTATTAAAAGATTAACTCAAGCAAATAACCCTTCTTTAATTTTTGGGGTGTTTTTTCCAAATCCTAAAAACATTTTTAGGTCAAATACTTATCGTCTTAGTTTTCACAATGTTATTGATTATGAAAATTTTATGCAATCAATTAAACTTTCTAAACAAAAGCCGATAGCGTATTATTATTCTAAGTATTTCTGCGTTAATTATTCAGTATTTTTAACGCTACCCTTAGCTTGTAATACTACTTTGCTAAAATATCCGTTAAGTCAATTTTATCAAAGTTTGTTTTTAAAAGCTTTATTAATAAAATCTATGTCAGTATTAATTGACGATCAATCAAATGTAAATGCAGAAGAGACTTTGCTTAAAAACGTCATCCTTTAATCTTATATGCTTTTTGTCTATATAATAGAAATTTTAATAAAAATTATTTTAATTATTGTACCCTTATTGCTTTCAGTTGCTTATTTTACATTAGCTGAAAGAAAAATTTTAGGGGCCGTACAACGAAGAAGAGGTCCCAATGTAGTTGGTGCTTATGGTTTATTACAACCTTTATCAGATGGTTTTAAACTATTTGTTAAAGAAGGAGTAATGCCTAGTAATGCTGATTTAGGCCTTTTTATTATTTCACCTATTATTTTTTTTGTTGTTAGTCTTATAGGATGGTCTGTGATCCCCTATGATAATAACGCAGTCTTATCAGAGAATAGTTTAGGTATGTTCTTTTTACTAGCTTTATCCTCATTATCCGTTTATGGAGTTATTTTCTCCGGATGGTCTAGTAATTCGAAATATGCTTTTTTAGGAGCTTTAAGATCATCTGCTCAGATGATTTCTTACGAAGTTTCAATTGGCTTTATTATTATAACAGTATTGATTCCAAGTAGCTCTTTTAATTTACAAGAAATCATTTATCATCAAGAAACTTTATGGAATATTATTCCTTTTTTTCCGTTATTTCTTATGTTTTTTACTTCAGCTTTAGCAGAAACTAATAGACATCCTTTTGATTTACCAGAAGCAGAAGCAGAATTAGTATCCGGATATAACGTAGAATACTCAGGGATGAGTTTTGCGTTATTTTCATTAGGAGAATATTCTAATATGTTACTCATGAGTGCTTTAAGTAGTATTTTATTTTTAGGAGGGTGGTTATCACCTTTTCCTTTTTTAGCATTACCCGGGTCTTTTTGGTTAGGTTTAAAGATTTCATTTTTTGTTATATTATTTGTAGCGATGAGGGCTGCATTGCCTAGATATCGTTATGACCAATTAATGTCTTTAGGTTGGAGGGTTTTTTTACCTTTATCTATTTTATATTTAATGCTTACTTTCATCTTATTTTATTCTTTTTCTTATGGCTGTTCTTAGGCTTAAAAATTCTGAATGTTTTCGTGGAGGTACTCTTCTTCGTGGGAACTTCTCTTTAGCTCATTTTGCTCGTAAATATCCGGCCATCCGTGATGAGTTCAAATTGTCACCATTTAAAAAAATAAATATTGGCTTTTTTCCTCTTTCTAAATGTAGGGAATATGAGGGTGTAAGGCTAAGAGAATGTATGGATGATAATTTTTTATCCACTTTTTCTTCTATTTTTAAAGAGAGTACTTCACCAGAAGGTTTGGAAGAGAATTTGAGTAATTATATGGAATTGACTTTTTTTATTGACTGTGATGCACGTACAAGTCATTTACATAGAATGTTTGATAGTCTGAGTCATTCTATTTGGTTGATGAATGTACCTGGATTAAGTTGTGAAAAAGTGAGAATTTGCTCCTATGGAACTAGATTCTCTCTTCTTCGAGCACCAAATGGTTATAAAGAAAGTAAACAAGCTTTTATACGTAATAGAAGTAGAGGTATATTTCGTTTTCATCTAAGTTCTAAACGTAGGACTAAAGAGAACTATTCAGAATATTTTTCTTGTTTGCGAGTATTATTTTCTCATTGCTTAAGTGGAGTGAGTGGTACTGTTAAGTTTAAACTGAGTTATTCTGAGAATTAAGATCCCTTTTATTTTTTAAAAAAGTATTTCTCTCAATTTCGATTAATTTTGATTTTGGGCCTTTTTTTTTGTGAGGTTTATCCTTTTTTTGGGGCGGAAGAATAGTTTAGTGGTAAAATTGGAGTCTCCAAAACTTTAGTCGTAAGTTCGAATCTTACTTCTTTCGCATACTGTAATATTATTGAGGCTACACTGTTCGCTTTAGTGATTTAAAAATGATTTTTATAACTTGAGTTATGGTTAAGCCTGTGTATAGAATTAAGGTCTTTAATATGTTTGATAAGCACTTATTGATGATTAAATGATAGTAAATGCATTACTTAATTCAAGTTTTATGTCTTAGACTCACCTTATTCACTTATAACGATTAATGCTAAATATACAAAACATGTTTACTTAATTCGTTATCAGATGTCCTTCAAGTCCGGTTATTGCTTGTGTTATTAATCAACTATAACTCAAATACAAAACATTTGTTTTTATATGACTCTATTTTCATCAGATTTGTCGCGATTAGTATTCAAATATGTTTCATCTTGTAAATGTTTCATATTTAAGGATTTCCAGAATAACTGTGTATTATATAATTTTTATTCTTATATAATATCAAAACATTAACAAAATACAATACAATATAATTTACTTTATGTTAGCCGCTGCACAAAAAATTGGAGCTGGTTTATCTACATTTGGATTAGCTGGAGCTGGAGTTGGGATCGGATTTATTTTTGGTTCTTTAATTTTAGGTACTGCAAGAAATCCTAGCTTAAAAGACGATTTATTCAGATTTGCAATTTTAGGATTTGCATTAACTGAAGCGATCGCCTTATTCGCTTTAATGATCGCATTCTTAATTTTATTCGTTTAATTTTTTAAACGGATAATCTCTATTTAAGTCCTTATATTTTTATAAACCAGTTAAATAAAACTAAGACTAATCTCGTTGGTTAGTTTTTTTAGAAAGGAAGTTTTACCTTTTGTATTATTATTCACAAATATTATTTTGCGGGTATTTTACTTAGTGGTAAAAATCCTAGATTCAATTTTAATTGTATCTAAGGCCTTTATTTTAGTGGTTTAAAATGTGATGCTCATAACGTCTTCGTGGTTGGTTCGATTCCAACAAGGCCTATTGATTTAGTGGCAGAAAGGTTATGCAGCAGACTGCAAATCTGTGTATAAGAGTTCGATTCTCTTCTAAATCTTTGATACTATATATGTATGCAACAATTAATGCCTTCATTAGCATTAAAGTTTTTAAATGTGCTTAAGAGTAGAATAACTACTCGAAATACTAAACCTTTAAAAACAATATATCATAAAGATATAGAACTTTTAGTTCAGAAGCTTTATACTTTGGGATTTATAATGAATTATTATGTAGATAAGGATAATAATTTTATACTAATAAAATATAAAAATTTAAAGTTATTGTCGGGCTTAGTTTATTATGCACGTAAAGATCGTGCTAGAATCTTTAAATATGAAGATCTTTCTAGGCTTAGTGCTAAAGGAAAAACTATTTGTTTTCAAACCTCTAATGGTATTTACACTTTAGAGGAGTGTTTACAAAGCCATATTGGTGGCAGACTCTATTTTTCTCTCTAATATATGCCCGCTGTTTTAAAAGCATATAAAATCAATAACAAAATAATCTTAGTAAATCATCAAAACCAATATTTACAGTTAAATAAACATTGTATTAAACAGGAGATTTCTTTAAATAAAAGTTTTAATCTTTTTAAGTTTTATGATAATACTCGTGAAAGATATTTTGGAGAAAAAGATATACTTCAGAAAAAATGTTCTAGTGCAATTCGTATACATTCTAAGAAACTAATTCTAAAAGGCTTAGGCTATAGAGCTCAGTTGTTACCAACTAACATTTTAAGTTTTCGTTGTGGATTTAGTCATTCAGTGGAGGTTAAAGTACCTCAGTATATTAGCGTGAAAATTGTACAATCTAAGATTAAGAGTAAAGCTTTTCGTATTACTTTTGAATCTAAAGATTTAATTTTATTAGGACAATTTGTAAATAAAGTTTATCAGATTAGACCTTATGGATCTTATAAAGGTAAAGGCTTTTCTTATTCAGGGATTAAAAAATTATTAAAACCTGTTAATAAAAAATAAGTATGTCGGTTAAAAATAAGGAAGTTCAACCTACTAAAATTTCTTTTAATTTTGGTCAATATCCTTCTAAACAGACATTTCAGCACATTTATAATATAGGTGATGAGAATAAAGTAATTAAATTATTTAAATTACATTTAGCTCGCCATAGTGCTGTGTCTTTAACTGAAGAGCGCTCTTTTTGTGAATTACAGCTTAAAAAATATGTATCCAATAGGTTGACTCCACATATAACACAAAATCTTAATTTTGAGTATAATTTTTTAAAACCAATATACTTAAAAGATAATTATTATCATATGCTAGATAATTATAGATTTTTTTGGATTTATGAAAGTGATAAATATCTTAAAAAACAAATTCTTAGTGTTGTTAATAATAGGTATGCATTACATCCAATAAGATTTGGTGTAGGGAACAGTATAGATATGCTAGGTTTTGCTTTCGCCAATATTAATTCTAAATTTAAAAATGGAAATCAAGTTAGAGACGGATTAGCAACAAATAATTTTGTTCTTACTTATTCAAAACATTTAGAGGAAAATAATGTAGAAAAAGACTTATCTAAGACATCACACGATACTATAGATGACCCTTATGCTTACCTATATCCTTTGACTGGAAAAAAATTTACATTTGTGCCAAGTAAGACTCAATCCAGTATTAATAATGAAGTTTCAGCTGAAAAAGATATAAATGAAGCTACACTTAATACTGGAGATGTTGATAACATGGCTCTTGATGAAGAAGAATTCGAAGATTATGAAGAAGATGAAAGTTATGAAGATAATGAAGATGAGGATGACGAAGAGGGGGATGAGTATGAGGAGTATGAATATGAGGAGGATGAAGAAGACACTATTTATGATTTAGAATTTCAAGATTTAAGTTCTTTTATAAATACAGTTATTTATCCAAGAAATGCTCGAATTAAACGCTCTGTTTGGAAATTTTTAGTTTATGAATGCCAATTATACTATCATTCTTTTATTAATCCTGTTTATTTTAAGCATAAAGCTTTATCAGAATCTTTTTATACTCCTATAAAGCATTTAATGAATAACGCGGATAGAATAATAGAACGCAAAACTTCATTTAATATTTATAATTTTTGTGAGTTTCTAGAGTATTATGACTCTTTAATTATTAATAGTGAAAAGTCTTTACGCTTAGAAACTCTAAGACCAGTTTTATGGAATCAACATCTTATATTTTGCACTAATCTGTCGTCAAATATGAATAGACGTTTTGTTAGAAATTTAGGTTTATCTAATAAATTAAAGAAAATTTTTAAGTTACAATCTAATTATGAAAATGACTTTGTCTTTTTAAAATTTTTGGATTCTGCCATTGACTATAGATTTGATAACTTATGTACTTTAGATAGTTTATTCGAGTTTTTATTTGCTAAGGATAATAATTCACATGTGAATTTAAAATCTTTAAGTAATATTTTATCGGAAGTTGAGATTTCTGCTTTTTTTTCTTTGATTCATGCTTTTTTAGATAATATATACACAAGCTTTGAATCTGATTATGTATGTCATTCTATTATAAATCAAGCTGAATCTCCTTTTGATTCTAATTATCATAAATTTCGATTTATTAAATCTAGGTTTCAATTAATTGAAAGGTATTGTTATCAATCTGGCTGCACATTTCCTGCTGCTAAGATTTATCATTATAAATTTTTATTTATATCGTCTCTATATAATAAGCTTTATTCTTCTAGTAGTAACTTGACTCCGAGTAAATTCAACAATATCAATGCGAACACTTTTTTAAAATTAACTTATATTAATTTTTATCTTTCAAAAAAACTTAAAGCTAAACCCGTAGTTCCTACTAGTCTAACTCATTTAACCCATTTTAATGAGAATTATCAAAAAGATTTCAAAGAGTATGCATTCCAATATTTTGAAAGAGAACAGGAAGAGATTTAAGCTTAAAAAGTACACAAAATTTACACATTTACAACCTGCTCATTATCCAAAAAGTCTAAAAATAAAACCTTTTTATAAACCTAAATGGGCAGGTATTAGGTCTCAGTTCACTAAGTATAACGTCTTTTTTGATTCGTATGCATCAAAAGACTCAGATCTATTAGAGTTTTCTTTATTTTCATCTGAAACTCCAAATGGTTTATATCCTGAAGCTCTTGTTTCATTGTTTACTCTTAATGATGTTAAAGATTATGATTATACTCAATATTTCTCAGACGAATACACTGAATTAGTAGATACATTAGATGCATTCGATACTGAATATGAATATGATAATAAAGATGAAGAGAAAGCCGAAGGTGAGGAAGATTTAAAATCTATAGAAGATGTTCCGGAGGAAGATGATGAAGATGATGAAGAG
>JACCEA010012275.1_pt1 | contig 14679 bp, 14 predicted proteins | sample 7449851 | NCBI WGS metagenome assembly JACCEA01 (sample SAMN15323453, study PRJNA562643) | freshwater metagenome | isolation source: river surface water | place: USA:Blue River Watershed | collected 2017-08-18 | reverse complement strand
TTTTTTTTTTTTTTTTTTTTTTTTTTTTTTTTTTTTTTTTTTTTTTTTATAATAACGGTGACGAAACGAACTACTCAGGTATGATTTTTTATGAAGTAAGAACCAACAAGGCCAAGCAACGGGCTGCGCGCTTTGTCACAAAACCGACAATGAAGGAGTATTAACCAGCACTATTAACTATTTTGTAGCCTTTATCTGTGCGGCCAAACTCGCAAGGCTCTTATTTATTCGCAACCTCATTACAAATATTCAATACCCACTTCAATTCAAAATTTCACTCTTGGGTTTCTGGAAGGGAGAATCCAAAGGGTGGTTTGAACGTTACTAGAATGGTTCGCTATATTCTCAAGCCGATTGGCAGCGGAAAGAGATATTTGAAACCCTTTTTTATTGACACGGAAAGAAATGAGTCCTTTACTCTTGGACGTAATATAGAAACCGGACTGGATAAGGTTTGTCCCAACTCATATCACGTCTCAAGAAATCATGTTGCTATCAAGATTCATGATGGAGTGGTCTACGTAGATCCTATCGCAAGACAAGACAATGTCGTCACTTTGGATGGGCTTGCTTGTCCGCGGGGGGAACAGATGCTACCAGTCAATTCAACGTTATCAATGTTGGGGTCAATTTCATGGTTCAATTATACACTAGTTCTCGAAGATCAATTTTATTTGGATGACATTTCAGAACCTGAGACTGCCACTGTTGTGGGCGCGAAACGCCCTGTCGTAGATTTGGCTGACGATGCCGAAGAAGGTCCAACGGGTAAGAAGATCAAGCCTCCACAGCGGGTGGATAGCATCGACATGACAAAGCAAAATGACAGAATAGAAGAAATAGTGGTACTTGATGGAAGTGATGCCAAAGGCTCCTCAAGTCAAGAAAATAAAACCACTGGCGTTAACATGGAGAATCTATTACGACAATATGAATGTGAAATTTGCTATGACACACTAGCCTCTGTGTGTACCCTTATTCCATGTGGGGACTGCTTTTGCTTCACTTGTATTCAAGGTTGGTCAGCAAAGAAGAACATCTGTCCCCACTGTCAACAGCCATTTGATCTCAATATGACTGTTCCGAACAAGATCATGGACAATGCAATTAGAGAAATCGTTAAAACTGATGCAGAAGCATTAAAGAAATGGGAAGATCGTGTAGATGAGGGAAATCAAGCTAGAAAATTGTTTTCAGCACCAGCAGCGGCACCAGTAGCCCCAAAATCGTCGTTAATGACATTGCCCACACCACCCATTCCAATGATTCCAATGATGAATATTCCAGTAAGTGCTCCTACTCGAAGGCCAGGGGTATCTCACCAAGCTGGAGGAAGAAGAGTGCAACAGCAAGGGGGAGGGGTAATTGATTTGACGTTGTAGTATGTCCTATATCTAATTCGTCGAAATCGATGGTAATGACTATCTTTTGTGTGGTGTATCTAATCTGTTGGATAATAGATACACTTGTCGATATTGTGTATAATTCTCTTCTTCTTTCTACTATAAGGGCTAGGTTAGACGTGAACTTGAAATTGATATATAAATATTTATATGCTGGTGTTCTTTAATAAATTAATATATACCGTTACTATTGCGATTACGAGTGGAGTAATTTATTATCAATAACTCCACAGTTTTTTCTTTCCAACAAATATGTCTGTCCCATTTACATGGAGATATTTTCCCCTCAGATCAATGTACCATCCAATAATTGTGAATGGACTTCAAAATCATAATTTCTTTCCTTCTATTCAAGATTCATACCATCTATTAATCTTGACGACATACAGTCGTACTATGACCAACTTTCGACCAAAGCAGCTCCGTCCATCAATACATTTATTAAATTCCTCAAAGTAACAGTATGAAGTTATACAGAAGGCACACTTCTGCAATCATAATTGTTCATGAATTTAGGACAGTGATTGTCTGATTCGGCCTATTTAAGCACTTTCCGGGTCGACATTCACCGCCACTGGTTTCCTTTTTTGCTTTCGCGGCACAACAAAACAAACACCATCTAGTATTTTATATCGTCGTCGAGCAGAGTGTGGAGCTCAGTATTGAGAAATATGAGTGAAACAACAAGGATTCATTTGAGTGGCTTGCCTCAAAATGCAACAAAAGAGGACATCACTGCATTGATTTCGAAAGTATGTCCAGTGGTGGAGGTCCACATCCCTGAACCCGATTCTTGGGGTTTCAGACGTAATTTCGCAGTCATACGTGTCAAAGCTGACACACCAAAAGTTCAACACTGTATTAAAAGTTTTAATGGTTCAATGTGGAAAGGAAATAAAATTCGTTTGGATTTTGCAAAAGAATGGTATAAAGATCGTATACAGCGTGAAAAAGACACCGAAACAGATCGTTTAAAACATGAAGAAATAGAAAAACAAAAAGAAAAGGTTATTGATATAATGGCAGAAAGTTTTACTGGTGAATTTCATCATAGTAATGGTAAACATCTATTCATGTTACAAAAGTTACAACAAACATTACCAAAACTATCCAATTCAATGTTAAAGATACGTCGTGCAAAGACAATGAAATCATTAAAAATATGTAAAACACCAAAAATTATATTTAACAATGAAGTTGTTGTATCAAAAGAAGCTAATTCTGTATGTAAACCATATTCATCAAAAATTATATTTGATGAAGATTATTATAATGAAATTAAAACAAAAGAAGAACTTGTACCAATTCAAACCTTTTTTGATAAATTAAAAGCTGGTACGACAGCTAGTAAAGCAACTGCACCAAAGAAGAAAGATGTAGATAGTAAAGATAATGGAAAGGAGAAGAAAGACAAGGATGGATCGACTTCTCAACCACCATCATCTTCATCTGCTACTTCTGCCCCATCGGCCACAGTTGCAGCGCCTAGTACTGCAACTCCAGCGAGTACCGCTCCATCAGTACCAAAGATTGGAGGTAAAGGAAGAGTTGGATTTGGTACATTGTTGAATGTCCCACTTCCTGATCCAATTGAAAAGCGAGTTGATTGTTGTATCGATGATGAGAAAATTGGTGGAAAGAGAAACTATCAAAGAGTATCCGAGTACGATGAGTTTGGACCCAACTCTTTGGAGATTGTAGAGATTGAAGATGATACACCATGTGTTCCTGCAGAGCTATTGGAAGATTCTGCTTTGGAAAAAGAAAGAAATCGCGCTTTAGATTTTGCCATGTCGATATTGAAGAAAGCGGAAGAAAAGCAAAGTACTGCCAAGAAACCTGAAAATAAGCGGGACCAAAGGCAAATACAACAGCAACCAAAGAAGGAGGAGCTGAAAGAGCAACAAAAAGTAGCCCCTACTCCTGCAGTTGAAGCTCCGGTGACTGACAATTCGGACGTGACAGATGCTCAGCCGAACCCTGAATCGAGTAATGGAAACTTCGTCAATCTTAGCACATTTAAGAATATATTCCACAAAGATGGAGGAGTGTGGTGGAATGATAATGAAGCAATTCACGGAGAGACTCAAATTCGTGGAGAGTTAGAGAATGACGTACTGTTTAAGACAGCAGAAAAAATGGGTTTTGATATTCGTGAACCCAAGGGTGCAAGTTTGTTTAACTTTAATTTGGATGGAAATGAACAAGTTCCAGTTGCCAATGATAAGACTGTGGTGTTTAACTTCTTTGGTGATAGCAATGCCAGTAATAATGCTACTGCTGATTCCAGTGGATTAGTTTCTTCCTCAGTTGATACACGCAAGCGGAAAGCGGAAGCTGCAGCTCCACATGCTGTGGTAAAACCTATGGAAGAGGAATTTGAATTGATTGAAGATGATATAATAGTATTAGCAAAACAGTTTTGTAGAGATCAGTAAGTAATATGTTTATCTTTTCATCTATTTTTACGGATTTTCTGTTGTTTCTTGTAGGCCTCTTGCAGATATTGAAGAGAAATGGCGCAGCGAGAAAGATCAAGCTATTGCAGATTTCAAGAAACGTGGACGTGACGTAAGTTTTCAATCAATATTACCTTTCCACTAATGATAATTTGTTTCGTTAATCTGCATCATAGGCACGAAGGTGGGCTCAACAAGAAAAAGAAAAGCGTAGAAATCTTCTTCGTGGTTTGAACAAGGGTAAAAAGAAAAATGGAAACAAGGGTAACCAAAAACAGAAAGAGCAGTGATTACCGTTTTAATTCTTAAATTATCGAGGAATCAATAATGATATTGTAATTAAATATATGTCAAAATCTTTTTGTTCTGAATAAAATACAATCTAAAAGCGTTTGGTGCCAACAAATAATACGAGTGTTTCCATCTATGGGACATAATAGAATATGGCAGTAATCTACACTCTTTGCATCGTTGCGATCCCCTGAGAAGCAAGACTGGATTTACCCATTGGTGAACAATATTTAAATAAAATATAGCCAATAACAATACCAAAAATCACAGAACAAATAATGCATGGCAATAATACTTTTACAGCTGATACAGTCCCATCACAATTATCATTACTCGTAGAAGGGCAGTCAATAGTTTGAGCATCAGTGTTAACAGGTAGAGGTATTGTTCCAATATAACCTGGAACAGGTTGAGTAACGGTTGTAACATTATAACATAAAGAGTTATTCACAAAGTTTGGAGCACGGCGATTAATTCCTGTTCCTCCTGTATATGGAGATTGAAATTGAAGAGTCGTTGTGTATAATACCTCTTCTACAGGCGATGCATAATAGAGAGGCGAGGAGTACAGGTAGTCAAAAATGACAGATTGACCCCAATATTGGAAAAATCCACTATAAGCATCGGTAATATTCTGAGCCCAATTGTTGTACACAACAATGGCAGAATTCTCTAATGCACGTGCTGGGATCAAAAGATCCGAGACAACATTGATCCCTGGTGGATAACCATTAGCTGTTGGAATGAGAATAAGTTGGGCAGAATTGAGTGCTAATACACGAGCAACTTCAGGAAACCATGAATCATAGCAAATTGCAATTCCAATGAGTACACCATCCAATTCAGCGATTGGTGCAAAGCCATTTCCAGGAGTGAGTCCAAACAATTCATTTTCTCCTGGTGCCAAGTTAACTTTTCTGTACTGTGTGAGTGTTGAACCATCACGATAAATCAATGCAGCACTATCATAAACTCCTTTACAATCAGCACATGCTAATTCTGGATATGTGTATAAAATAGAAATATTATTGCGTATTGCGATTTGTTGAACTTGTTGATAACTTGGACCATATTGCAATTCAGCTACAGTGGAAATATCAATCAAGTTGTAGTTATAACCACTTAGATATAATTCTGGGAGCATCAATAATTGAGAACCTTGCTGAGAAGCATTTCTTGCAGCTTCATTAAGCAGATCTAGTTGATACTGTTTAGTAGGATTCATCGATGTTGGTCTCGGTTGAAAGATGGTAAAATTCAAAGATATGGAGCTGCATGCTTGCAGCAACGTAACCAGGATAACAACAGATAGGAGTCTCATTTGTTACGTCCTTTACAATACAATAATAAGGCCTAATAAATGAAATCCAAATCCCAAAAGAGACCAAGCAACAGCCCCGCCAGCCAAGCAGATTTATTTTTCAATTTACAATTCACATGATAAATCCCATAAACTTATTAATCTTAACAGCAAAACCAATAAACATACTTCTCTGCTCATCCTTTTCTACAACTACTCTGGAAATACACACTATGTGGTATTTCTAATGCTCCAATTGAAATGCTTTTTGAACTTGAGTAATTGCCGCACGAGTGGCATCACCTTCATGTTGTTGCCTCAAGTGGCACATTGGACCATGTAACAATTTTGCCACAATACCCTTCGTGATTTTCTCAACAATCTCCAAATCTTTTGCTGACAAGGCAGCTAATTTCTTCGCAGCTTTGGACATTTCCTCCTTACGCAGATTCTCGGCTTTTTCTTGTAACTTGGCAATGGTTGGAATAGCTCCCAAAGCGTGTTGCCACAAACGGAACTTGCTTTGTTCCTCACGAAGAATATTTTCAGCTTCAATCATTTCACGGCGGCGTTTAGCAGTATTCTTTTGCACAACAGTCTTCAAATCATCGACATTGTAACTGCAAACATTGGCTACATGAGAACATCCCGCATGAACATTTCTTGGGACTGAAATATCAACGATATGTAATCCACCGGCACGAGTTCTCTTCTTCATGCATTCAGCCAAAGGTTCTGGATCAATAATGGTACTTTCAGAAGAAGTGGATGGATAAACAACATCAGCAGTTTGTAAAACATCCCACATTTCAGACATCAATTTCTTAGTGATTTGAATGTTGGGGAACTCTTGTTGCAACTCATCAATACGATCGAAGGAGCGATTGATAATGGTTACTTTGTTAACACCTTGAGATTCTAAGTGAACAAGCAACAAGCGAGACATCTTACCAGCACCAATAATGGCAATCTCCGCATCCTTCATGCCGGATGAGATCTGGCAATCTTCATCCAATTTCGTCGCGGTAAACTCAGCAGCAGCGGAAGAGATGGATACAGCACCTTTGGAAATGCCAGTTTCAGCACGTACTCTCTTCCCAGCAGTAACAGCAGTATTCAACATTCTGGAAATTACTTTACCAGCAGGACCAGAACCTTCAACACTGTGTTCGTGAGATTTCTTCACCTGAGCAAGAATCTGACCTTCACCAACAACTAATGAATCAAGACCAGCAGAAACACGCAATAAATGCCAAACCGCATCATCACCGGAGAGCATGAATAAGTTACGACGAAGAGTAGCTTGATCTAACGAACCACCAGCACGATCATTCAAGAATTTCATAGCATCTCGTACCACTTCATATTGGTTTTTACCAGCAAGGTAGATTTCAAAACGATTGCAAGTAGAAAGAACCGCTGCTTCTGAAATAGATTCAAACTCACATAGTTTTGTCGCTGCCTCATTCCACATCGCTTCAGGTATAGCCAGTTTTTCACGAACTTCAACCTTGGCATTATGATGCGATAAACCCAGCACTACAACTTCTAGACCTTCCTCTACAACAGGACAAGTCTTGTTTTTGTCGCCTCCTGTATCATCCACTTCTGGAGATATAGGAGCACCTGTATACGGTTGATATCCCATTTGATCCATTACCGTTGCGCTAAGTGCAAATGCACTGCGAGTTCCTTCCGCTGGGAAGTAGTATGATAATGGTTGCTGCGTAAATGCACCACTACTACTGCGAATACCCCGACTCCTTGCGGTACCTTGGGCAAGGAATTTAGTAGCTGGAGGAATAACTGGTGACGATTGTCCACTCAATTTTGAAGACTCTCCACTACCACTGCACGATCCACTCATGCGAAGTGCTGGGCAAATTCCCTTATCACTTTCTTTTCCAAGAGAAAATATGGTTGATTGACCAAAAACTTGTTTGTGGTGCCCAGCATAACGAACAGTTGGTCTGGCCTTTACCGCAACATTGGAAGATTTTCCAGTAGATGCTCCAGTCGCTCTGGAGAAAAAAGCGCTACAAAATCCAAACAATCGAAAGTGGACAACAGTCATGAACCACACAAAGAGTGAGTTCATGAATCCACATCTACGAACCGAAAACATGTTTGGATTCACCAAAATTCAAGTGAATTCCTCACTTGTCCTAATGGCGACTTTGATGAAAATAAGAAACGAATTTGCTTATTACAATAGAGAAAAACTGGCTGGTCACAACGTAAAATCCACTGGCCGCCCCCGTTTTTCTCCACCCCTCTCTACCTTAAAAAGTCTTTTTTCTTCCAACAATCGAAATAAACGACTTTTTGATTCAACCCCCGGGGCGACTACATATCTACTCCAACACAAATAATATCCTTATTTTGAAATTGAAATCATAAAGTGGAAATAATTTATTTCATTTCCGTGGATGTATTGTCTCTTTCTTTCATGAATAACTAACAAAGGGCCACAAAGGGAACATTATAATGAAATGAATCCACTGAAACACTCACCCACACATCGACCGCCAAACGTGGCGTCACATTTTATGGCCTCCACTCCACCTTCGTCTCCTGCACAAATAGGACGCCAAATCGACGAGAGCAATAATTTTGAAGAACATCAACAATTACTGCAGTTGAAGCAGGCACTAACTGATTTAATATTTAGCTTTTCTACCAATAGTGCCGTTATTACAGATCAGGCGAAGGTGCGATGTAAAGAAGTGCACAGTCAACTGGTTCGAACTTGTCGAGATTGGATAAATCGTTTACAATCAAATCCACACTGCTATGAATTGTTCTATGACGCTATATTGTACTATTGTAATCTCAACCAGTTTCACAGTATAAATCCACCTCAACATCAATATCTTGAACCGAAGCGAACACAATGCCTTCAACATTTACGTGATTGTTTTGGTTCAGACAGTTTATTACTCTCTGATTATTGTAAGCGCATAACTTTATGGATTTCACGAATGTGATTAATAATAATTTTTGTTTAACGCGATACAGATTATCTCGTAGCTTTACAATTGGAAAAGAATACAATGTTGGATGATGCTGTAGAATTTGCCGGTCGGTCGTTATTTATTCGCCTGAAGTGCACGGGGATTGTAAGTGTCAAAACAGCGGAAAGTCATTACTTGCTTGGTTTAGTCTATTTTAAGAAAGAGTTTGATGAAGAAGCTAGAAAAGAACTGACAGCCGGTGAGAATACCTGTTTTTATTGCATAATTACCTCACATCATAATTTTCAAATCAGCCCGCATTGTTTACTCTAAATTGGATGATAACCATTCAATGATGATTGCAGATTGTAATTACATGATTGGGCAAGTAGAATTGCGATCATACAATTATGTTCAAGCATTTTCTGCAGTACTGAAGTGCTATAGATCGAGGTTCTTTACACTTGGAGAGAAGCACAATAGTACTGTGACAGCTTTAAACATGCTTGAACAATGCCGAACAAGTGGAGGGTCTAGATTTTTGGGAGGTATCGAACTGAAAGAGAGGGTGGAGAACTTGAAGTGGTCTTCTTTACCACAAATCGCTCAACCTCATGTTATTGCTCTATTTATAAATCGTTTGGATGATGAGCATATTCTTACATATGAACAATTGGACAGCTTAGTCTCTGCTGCATTAGTATATCATGAAAACATTCTTGCCAATCAAAGATCGAATGCGGGAAACTACAGTTCGCGGTCACATTCAATGACAAAGCAGCAAGCGATCGCTTTGTTGATGAATGCATCCAATCCAACATTTCGGGAGCGATGTACTTCATCATCCACTATGGTTGAAGAATCTATTTCGCCGATGCCATCTCCATCCTCCCAGCGAAATGTTGAGAGACCCAAACAGATAGTTGCCACCGGAAGTATGAAGTTAAAATCACAAGATACTCGTACAACAACTCCAAAATCAGACGCCCCCAAAAATCGAGAATTAGTAATATTATCAGAGACGCCATCTGCGGAAGATAATGGCATATCATCAACAAGTGTTGAAGCAAAGCTTTCGTTGGAGGTTGATACAGAAGAGGAAAAGCTACCCACAGAGCAGTTGGTCCCTGCATCGCCATCATCCAGTAAGAGCTCCAACGATCTCATCGCCACCGCGAAAGGTACCAATCAGACACCTTCAGATAAAGCAAAGAGAACTTGGCGACCCATATCACTTCACTCTCCTCTTCGAATTGCTGCAACCGGAGGGTTATCCGCGTTTACTAACATTGATATGCAAGGCAAGACTTTTCGGCTAGTTCGTAATGATGCTGGTAGCATCTTCTTCGTGCGCAAGTGCTCTATCGAATTCTTGAGAAAAGCATTTCGTTCTAAATTTATAGCGTTGGGATTGCTTGCATGGTTTGCTGCTGGGAATAGTTTTGCGACCAAAAAAGCTAATCCCTTGCTTGGTGGTGGTGCTGCTGCAGGAGCCGCTGCTGCTCCAGCCGGTGATGGCGATAAAAGCGACGCAAAAAACGCTTTGAATGCACTTTTTGGGAAAAGGATGGGTGGCCCACCTCCACCTGGTGGTCCAGCAGCAAAAGCAGCCGATGTTCCGAAACCAGCAGAGCCAACATTGAATTCGAAGTTCGCTCCCAATCCTCCCCGCCCACCACCTTTACCTACATGTTGGCCACCGGTTCCTTATACCGGAGAAGAAGCCGTCCCTTCTAAATCTGAAAAGGGACCACCAGGCTCTGAAGATGCTAAAGATGCAGGAGAAGCACCAGTGGATCCAAATGCACCTGTCAAACCAAAATTGAAGCAAGTTTTTCTGACTAGTCTCAATTCTATTGAAGGCACATTTTGGGCAGAACCTTTGGAATCGTTAATTCCGGTAAGATTCACGATGATATTACAGTTAATCGCTGAGCGATTTTATTATTTCAACGTAATCCAGGTGGAAGCACTTTTCGATGATCTCGAAGAGGAGTTTGCAATTGCGGCGAAAAAGAAACCTGCACCATTTGGCTCTGGGTTAAAGAATCCAACAGCGGAGAAAATGAGCAAACCTGCAGCCAAACCTGCAGTGGAGGTAATCATCTTGTGGTTGTAGTAATGTACTCTTCTGAGTATGTCGTATTGTTGCGCAGAGTGTTTTGGATCCTCAGCGCACACAAAATCTCAACATTATGCTAGCGAAATTTGGGAAGAAAAGTATGGAATCAATAGCGGAGGTGATCGAACCCTGTGTTTATTTTACTTTTATCGTGAATTAATGTATCTTATGTTTTCTAGATGGTCATTAATATGGATGCCGCCAATTTGGGGGGTTCTGCTATCACTGCACTTTCACAATTTGTTCCCACCCCAGATGAAAGCACAAGGGTATCAAAGTTCATATTGCAGCAGCACAACAAAGCTCAGGAAGGAGCTCCAAAAGATGAAAAAGGAGCAGCACCTGCGGCAACTACTGATGTTTCAAAGATCGATACAAAGCGTATCACTGAATTGAAAATTGGCAAAGCTGAACAATACATCTTCTTCATGTCGAGGGTATGTTATTGCTATCAATCCACTAAATATCCCACTTAACATTCAATATAGATTAAAAAAATGGAAAAACGTTTGTCTGCAATGTCATCGATGCTCTCAGCTCATGAATTAAGCAAGAATATTATCGACAATTCTGAAGTACTTTTGAATGCTGTAGCTGAAGTGAAAGGAAGCAGTCGATTAAAATTTTTGTTGAAGACATTTCTGGATTTGAATAATGCTTTGTCCAAGTATGCAAAGAATGGGTGAGATTATTGTGGATTTTGTATCCCGATGCGGTTGTTGACGTATTATCTCTCTCTCTCTCTTTCTCTCTTCAGTACCGTAATGAATGGTATCAACATTGCATCATGGAGTAAATTATCACAAGTGAAATTGAATTCTGGAGAAACAGCATACCAATATGTCGTTAATAAATTGCAAAGTCAGATACCTGAAGCTCTTGAATTGAGTACCGATATGCCATCTATTGATGAAGCGAAGGGTGTTATGTTAAATCGTTTATCAGCAGATGTTCGAAAGTTGGAGGAAGCTGTCGCACTTTTTACCGAATTGTTAGCGGATGATACAAATGAGAACAAAGATAAAGATTCTCCAACTGTTGGTATGAAAAATCTAACTAGTCAGTTGGAAGAATCGAAAAAGCTATATTCTAAAGCAAAGGAACGCTTTGAATTGGCGCAAAAGGATTTTGTGCAATGTTGTGCATACTATGGCGAATCTTCACCTCCAATGGAACCAGAACCATTCTTTGGTGAACTGATTGCTCTTTGTAAGAGTTTACAGGCAGCTACTGCCGTTGCTGGAACAAAGCAGCGTCGAAAGGCCGTCGCCCCAAAGTGATTATACTCTCCACCTTTTTGTAAAGCAGCATTTCCCACGTGGGTTTCCGTATTGTATTTTTTGTATTATTGTTTTGTAGTTAACGACAATTTTTGTATTGATTGATTTTGCTTTGATTTATAATGATAGACACGGTGTAACGTTTAATCGTTCGATAGAATCCAGAATGTTTGCAAGAATAATTTTTCGATATTGGTGTTACTTAGCTAAGGTGGTTTGTAAAAGTCATTTTTGCCGACATGAAAATGACTTCTCCCATCTTCAAGCCTCTTCTCGAAGGCTGCGTTCGGAATTCTCTTTGGAAATCTAATCCATCTTAAAAATATAGCGACTGAATTTTAATAGTATCATTTTTGTTGAAAATGCCATTGACTCTTCCTCCTCTACCTTATTCACACGACGCTCTTGAGCCTCACATTAGCCGTCGCACATTGGAATTCCATCACGATAAACACCATGCAAAATATGTGGAAAATGCCAACAAAATCAGTAAGTGCCATCATATCTTACCATGCGGTCTTCTTATACCAACTTTGTGTTATATAGTTGCAGGTACTGAATTGGATGACAAGGATGTTGTCGAAGTCGTAAAGGGTAAGATCGGATATATTATTTGAAATGTTTTATTTTATTGATCCAATCATCTTTCTCGCAGCTGCTAAGGCAACTCAGAATCAAGGTTTATTCAACAACGCTGCTCAAGTGTGGAATCACTCATTCTATTGGGAATGCATGAAGCCAAATGGTGGTGGTGCTCCAACCGGAAGAGTTGCAGATTTGATCAACGAATCATTCGGATCATACGAAAATTTCCGTAAGCAATTCGAAGACGCTGCAGTCACTGCGTTTGGTTCAGGATGGGCTTGGCTCGTCCATACTCCTTCTGGATTGAAGGTGACTAAGACTACTGGTGCTGAGACTCCATTGACTGAGGAAGGATCTACCCCTATCCTTACATGCGACGTTTGGGAGCATGCCTACTATTTGGACTACCAGAATTTGCGCCCAACCTATGTTTCAACATTTATGGACCACTTGGTGAATTGGGATTTCGTCAACTCCCAGATCCCAAACTAAGCAAATTAGGTAAACGAAGCAAATTGTAGATGATACAACTTTGTAATTAAGTTTTAATAACAAAATGTTCTATCAGCTTCATTTGACTTATCCTTCCAACTACTATTGCCGACAACACTATCCATAGTGGAAGTGGGAATATTCATCTTTAATCACATGTTCTAACGTCTGTAAAATGAAAATCATAAAGTTAATACAACAGCACCATAAATTTAATAAAACAAAGTAGAAAAAAGGATGATTGGCATTGGTTTGGACTTGTACTCGTTTAAATACTAAAATACATTCTGGTTTAAATGCCTGCAACAACCCACACAAGATCCGAAGATCAAGTAGAGCAATCCTGATTTTCGCACATGTAACACGGGGAAGACTCACAAAATTCAAAGTTTCCCACAGCCAAATATGCGGATACATACCATACACATTGCAACCGATGATAAAATAAAAAATCGACTCACATTAAGATGACATCACACGCTGCAAGAATTTCCAAGTGTTCAATATTAGATCATTCAAATTTTCGCCGGACTTGCCACTGACAAACATAAGTCGAGAATGAGGAATTATACTGCAAAGCAGACTGCGCAAACTAGCTTGCAAACTGCGGACGCCAGGTATATCAAGCTTGTTAACAACCACGATTTGGGGTTTGGATGCTAACGAACCAGCATGCATCACCAATTCTTTATTTATCATACTATAATCTCTAGCAGGATCTTCACTGCTGCCATCAATAACATGAATTAAAATCTTGCATCGCTCTACGTGTCTCAAAAACCCTTTACCCAAACCAATACCTGCATGTGCTCCTTCAACTAAACCAGGAATGTCAGCTAATACCATTGCTTTGTCGAAATCAACGTTACACACACCCAAATTAGGAACCAATGTGGTGAAAGGGTATGCAGCAATTTTGGGTCTTGCATTGGTAAGAGCATCTAATAATGTCGACTTGCCAGCATTAGGGACACCGATCAGGCCTATGTCGGCAATCAATTTCAACTCCAACCGCAGCCACCTTTTCTCCCCACCTTGTGGAGGACAACAACCAATATTGGCACCTCCTCCTTGAGCTGCGTTACCCTTGCCACCATAGCCACCGCGAGCAACTAGTAATTGATCCTCAAAGCTCATAATGGAACCTAGCGTAATGTTTGAAGAGTTGTCTACCACCACAGTTCCAAATGGCACATTTACTTGCAAATCTTGTCCCGCCTTCCCATTAGAATATTCAATATCTCCGTCCATACCGTTGGGTGCACGGAAGCTTTTGGTGACACGAAACTTTTGGAGTGTATTCATCGACCCATCTCCACATAGGAAAACAGACCCGCCATCACCTCCGGAGCCACCAAACGGTCGTTGATGCTGCCGTCCCTTGCCAAACTTAAAAGTATTGGAACCATGTCCACCAGAACCGCCTCGCACATATATTAGCGCTTCATCAAAGCAATCGCCGTAGCCATGCTCCATAAAAGATCGGAAATGGTGCGGAGGAAGCACAAATTTGCGAGGAGAAAAACTCCATCCGCAATAAAGGAAACATGCAACCAAAATAAGCCACATGCGATGCATGTGCTTATATTATTCTGTGGCTGTCGGAACCATTATTACCTTCTTATTTTCAACAAATTGAATTGTGATTGGCGCTTGCAGCATGTCGCTGAGGGGCGCGCGGCGCGGCGCATATACAGAAATTGTGTGGTCGTTCAAAAATCAAACAAAATTGTGCGGTGGAAAACCACATATCCCAATTGGGTCAATATCACGAGCTTTTCGTTGAGATTTGG
>JACCEA010822727.1_pt1 | contig 14680 bp, 13 predicted proteins | sample 7449851 | NCBI WGS metagenome assembly JACCEA01 (sample SAMN15323453, study PRJNA562643) | freshwater metagenome | isolation source: river surface water | place: USA:Blue River Watershed | collected 2017-08-18 | reverse complement strand
TGATAATAAGCATATTAAAAGGAGTGGCAGATTCATTTTTTGTATCTAATCTTGTGATTTCGTAAATTTGTTATGACGAGGCTTCGATGCATCCGGCCCAGTAGGAATTATTTCGCCAGTTTGGATAAGCTCCTAATCAAAATCACAACACATATCCTTTATTTTCAACTCCCAAAATATTGAATGGGATTTCATAAGTACCTGTCTAAAATAGTCAATCGTTTTTGCCAAACCAACCCGTACAGGGATCCTAGGACTCCAGCCAATCTTTTCCTTTGCAATTGTTATGTCAGGCCTTCTTTGTTTAGGATCATCTCTTGTTGCAGGCATAAATCTAATGGTTGAGTTTGATGCAGTTAGTTCTTTGATCAAAACGGCAAAATCCTGATAAAATTCACAACATGAGAAAAAGTCGGAAAGGATTGAATCATGAACCTTGACGGTATATTCATCTGGATTACCGACATTGACTGGTAATGAGTAGTTACCATTCATCAGTCGGATTAATCCCTCAACTAGATCGTCAACATATTGAAAAGAGCGGGTTTGATGTCCTTCCCCATATATGGTGATATCTTTCCCTTGCAATGCTTGAATAATAAAGTTGCTCACCACTCGGCCGTCGTTAGGATGCATTCTGGGGCCAAATGTATTGAATATACGTGATACTCGGACTTCTACATGTGCCTGAGATTCATAAGCGTACATCATGGTCTCCGCAACTCGTTTTCCTTCATCATAGCAAGCACGCGGTCCGATAGGATTTACATTACCCCAGTAGGTTTCTTTTTGTGGATGTACTTCTGGATCCCCATAAACCTCCGATGTAGAAGTAAGGAGCATCCTGGCCTTTTAAACAGTATCAGTACATGTGACATGACAATAGCAATTACAGCATCTTACTCTAGTTCTCTTCGCCAGACCTAACATATTTAAAGTTCCCTCTGTACTGGTTTTGATAGTCTTAATAGGATTGTACTGGTAGTGAGGGGGCGATGCAGGGCACGCCAAATGATATATCTGATCAATCTCCAACATTATCGGTTCAACCACATCGTGAATGATTAATTGAAAGTTGGGGTGACCAATCCAATGTGCAACATTTTTTTGCCGACCTGTAAACATATTATCTAAAACAATAACATGATGACCTTCCATCATTAACCTATCAACCAAGTGACTACCAACAAAGCCAGCTCCTCCCGTTACCAGAATGCGCAGTCGCTCCATCTCAGGAAGATTTTGAACGGGAGGATATAGAGTCATATCTTTGGTATATGAAGTTATCTTTGAAGGGACAGCAATGAGCCCATCAACTTCAGATTTGATTATCTGTTTTACACTATCATAATTCAAACCGTTTCCATTTTCAATGCTACTTTGATCCCAGTCATAACTCACTGCTCGCAGTTGATACCAAAGAAATAATATGACAACGATCCCACCAATAACAAAATGTGGCTGACGCAATACTTTCCGCACCCAAGTGTTGGTCATTTTTATAGAAGTATACCTTATGGTGCATACGCAACTTCTTGCCCACTAATGGAAAAGAATGAATCAAGTATACGCCCTCTACAGGCCTGCATCTAGTTTAGATGTTGATCTGGGATTGAGTATTGTAGGGTAAAATGAATTTGTATGTACTTATGATAGTTGGTCTAAACTGCGCTCCGTCCTGCTGTGCTGGGCTGCTGCTGGTGCGCCTGCTGCTGGAGCGAGCTGCTGCGCACCGCTGTGCAGTCTTTGATGCTGCCTGCACAGCATTCCCGATAGTTTTCAGGAATATTGCAGTCATTATAGCTTTTCTTCTGTAATTGATAAATTGCTGCCGCCCAATGTACTGTATGGGACATTGGACGACTTCCAAAACTGAATAGCAATACGCTAAAAAATACGAATGAAGGACTGCACATCCATTTATATTTTTTCAATTCATATTCTTGTAAGAAATGGATTCCTTTGCCGAATCTCTTGGGTATCAAGGTTCAATGGATGAATTTCCCCAAGTTTTGGCTGAAACAGATGATTTTCACAATGCAACAACTCAGAATATTTTGCTGTCAAGCCCCACAACCAATGATTGTTTCGAGTATGAAGATATAGACTTCCGTTATGATATGTTAATTCTCAGCTCAATGAAAGAAAATGGGGATTTCAAAAATCCGTCAAAATCCATGCTCGAAGATATGGAGAAGTTTTTCTGTGAATCCTTTGGCAGTGTCAAGGTGGATCCAACCAGTACAATTGATAAAATCGCAACTTTATTCCAAAACTTCGATGACGATGATGATGATCGATCACTAAAACGGAAAATTTACAAATCCGAAACATTTTTTGGTTCATTACAAAATGATTTGAATGAAAAATGTGGATTTATTTTGAACAAACTGAAAACTTCTTCGGCATCGAAGTTTTCCGGGTCGGCTGTTCAGCAACGATACAAATGGGATGACTGCAAGGAATTCATCATCCGGAAAGCTTCTCAAGGCCCTTTCGTTCCTGACTATTACAGTAATACCCTCCTTGCGAACAGAAAACGGTTATTCCAATCCATCATGCTTGGAAATACTACAGAATTTTTCGCATCGATCGTCCGCTATTGCTTAGATCCTTTAGCATCCGCTTCAGACTTCAGTCGGGAGAAGCTGTCGGTACAACTTGGGAGGGATCATTTGCAATTAATTGATAAATCTATGCTCCGCTCTCTGTTTCGTCGAGCGGGTTGCTTTTTTGAAACCGATAATGTGTTTCCTGTAGTTCGTGATCAAATCTCCAAACTGTTGCAATGGACATTATCACTTACAATTGCACGAGAACGATCGAAAGATATGAAACTACATGGCAATCTAGTGATTACATCAAGTCACATTTTAAACATCGTTAATTCTCCGTATCATCGCATTTACCAACCCAAAACAGTTTGGGGTTTTGGCGCAAAGAATAACATACGGTACTTGTTGGCACCATCCATTCTTCGAATGATGAAGGATCAATTTTGTGACTATATATTGGAAGGCATATCATTAAGTGTTTTTCATGACATGGCGGTACATCTTCTTGACTCTTTATTGAAGTGTGCAATGGAAATTCCAACTTTCCCAAATCACGGCTGTACTTTTGAGAAGAAATCATTGCGGACGCTAGATTTTGATTTGGAATCAAGACTATGGATAGCCAAGGTGGCAACCGGTAGTAATATGGGTGCATCAGAAATGACTGATCAACCAATTATTGATTATCGTTCAATTCTCACAGCAATTTCTTTAGTGTTTCCTCCTGGGCAATTGCAAACTTTTGCAACGAGCAAAGTTCGTCAAGGATTGTGTCATTGTGCAGGCATTGCAGATTACAGCAAACTTTCATCGGCTTCATTTATTCCATCGAGTAATGATAATAAGAGATTGAATTGGATTTCTCCTGAAATTATAGCAATTGTGGCCGATAAATTATGTCGGGAAGCAACTTCTGTGTTGACATACGACGCGTTCCTTGCGACTAGTGCTGCAGTTGAATATGTTGTGATGGAATTGCTGAGTGCGAGCACGGAGGGGGCTAAGCAACTTGGTACCAATGTTGTTTCTCCTCTGCATATTGAACGATCTTTGTATATGGATTCGGAGATGCTTGAACTTTTTCCTGGGCATTGTCGTTGTGGTATTAAAATAGAAAATGTCCACAAAGCATTGTTGGATATTACCAAACTCCGAGAAAATGATAATCTCGCCAAATCATTTAGAAATAAAATCGATAAGATAAATATTAAACTATTGAAAGGACATCAATCCGATATAAGTATTGGACTTGCTGATGGATCATTCCAGACATTTGATCATAATGGATTACTTACTCCTCTACCAGGTTTGGAAGTATTTTCCACATTGTCTAAATTAGAAATGTATCAAACCTTGATGGATGGCTTGAATATTCAAGACCGAAGTGCATCGAATAGTATGCAGCTCGATATTTCCTCAACGATTGTTCGAAGATCTCTTTTATTGAGGTCATTTCAGAGAAGTACCGTTTTTGCAATCAATCGGTTGACTTTTCAAAGATGTGTTTGTGACATCGCTGGAAAGCTTGGATATAATGGTGTTTCATTCACACATGAGGCAGTGGAACTTCTCCAAGTCGTTGTGGAAAATTATCTTATTTCTTGGATTGAAGATGCAGTTAAATTTGCCGTTCAAGCGAATCGGAAGATTATTATCGTTGATGACTTGCAAAAAGTATTGTTTTTACGGAAGGAAGAATTTCTCGCCAATTTTACAGCTTGTGCACAGGGCGGAGATGGAGAGACTGATATTGAACTGTTAACATCGTAAATTTAAGAATTGTTATAAAATAGTATTTTGTTGTGTTAATTTTAACACTAGAACTAATTCTTACGATTTAGGTAGGCTCTATAATAAGTAAAATCATTGCAGATCTCGCTTTACTCATATTATTGCACAATCTACATGGAATTGTTACAAAACATATATCAAGACCTTTAAGGAATCAGTGTGAGTCAGCGGTGTTCTTATTTTAATTGATGGTATGAATGATTGCTTGCTATTACGACGACATTATTATATAATCACAAATATGCTTTTTCTATAAAGCTTTAATTTGAACCAATATAATTATTAATAAGGGTCTCAGAGTGCACGACAATTAAAATTTCTGATTAGAACAAATTTATCGAATGCTTGGTTAGTTTTAGATTGTCGTTTGGAATTTAGAATAGTATCTTTTAAAAATTTTGATAGTGAATCTTTGTATCTACTTCTACTTGATTAATATATCCTACATATGACTATTTGAACAAAGAACACATTGAGTTCATATTATTTCTATTTATATTGTTTAATTAACGGGGTAAGATAGCAAACTGATCAAGATCTGGTCTTCAATTGTATATGACTTTTTGAGCGAAAGAAGACCAAAATACTGTACTTGTGTAGTTCCACTGTAGAGTGCTTTATCCAAAACCAAGATGATATAATATATCAAGAGGAAGTAGATATTCCCAATCGTATCGAGCTAACTGAACTTGTTGATCACCAGGCCCAGCATCATATTTCATGGGATCCGATTGATTGCATACGGGTTTCCTGGTTGTTAGGATTATGATAATTTTGTTGTTGAAGAAGACAGTATATTGATTGGGAAGAAGTACGTGCTACTATTGTACAATAAGGCCTTAGACAAATTGCAAAAGGCAACATGGGATCAGCATCGATTTTTGGGAGAATCGCAAGAAGTCCAATAGGGATAAATAAATAGAAAACTGAACAAAAAGTCAAACTTTTCCGTAAAACATGCTTTATGAAACTCGCGGATCCGGGTATTGTTCCATATTCATTGTATTGTTAGTTTGGAGAAGTTGGGAAGATTCATTTGCATCCAACCGTATTTCATCAGTCATTTTTTAAACTACAATAAGATGATCAAATTTGTAGTTTTTGTGTGTTTGGTACTGTACGCAAATGCTGTAGCGAGCAACGATGACTTCCACTTCATGGAGTCTCACAAACCTCGTCGCACTTTTGAAAAAAAACACCGAGCTAATGGAGAGACCACCCATGAAGTCCTGATTGCACTTCAGAAAAAAAACATGCCTGAGTTCCAGGCAATGGTTATTGAACGAGCCACGCCAGGTTCTCGAAACTACCAGAATTGGTTTAAGTATGATGAAGTTACTGAATTGGTGAAGAATCCAGAGGCATTTGACCACGTGAAGCATTGGTTGACAAATCATGGCATTACAGTGAACTGGATATCTAGAAGGCAAGATTACATTCGAGCTGAAGCACCCATCAAAAAATGGGAAGAACTGTTAAACGCGGAATTTTATGTTTTTCTTGACCACAGCTACCGTCTTGGTAGTGGACAACCTGAGCTTGAACCCACCACCTATCTGCGATGCTTGAGCTATTCTATCCCAAAGCAGCTCAAAAGCGATGTGCAAGCTATCTTTCATACAGTCCAAGCACCAATTGCTTACCACAAAAGTTTCTACATGAAGGAAGCGCATCCAACAAAAGGATTTCCCTTTAAGACTAAATTACGATTGAATCCCTCACTGATGAATCAAGATATTGAGTTGCTAGGTTCGGGAGGTACTACTGTCTCCTACTTAAATTCATATTATAAAATCAGTAGCAACATCGGTAGCTCAACTTTGAATCAATCTGTTTTTGAGACTTCAAATGAATATTTCTCTCCCAATGATTTGACGCAATTTCAAACTTCCAATGGTTTAACAGTTCAATCTGCAATTTCAATTGGCGGCCACACACTAACCGCTTGTCCCACTACCCAAGTTTCCCCTTACAGTTGTACTGAAGGCAATTTGGATATCCAGTATATCATGGGTATTGCTCAAGTAACTTCGTCAATATTTTGGTACGTACCAACAAAATCAGGAGTTGATTCATTTGTTACGTGGCTTACCGATATCGTCGATGATTCGAATCCTCCTCAGTCCAATTCCATGTCTTGGGGTTCAGTCGAACAGGTGCAGTTATGACGTTTCTATTTTCGATCTGTTTACCTTTTTATGATATGTTTGGCTAGGATGTTTCTGGCTCGACATTATCTCAATTTGACACGGAAGCTTCTATTCTTGCAGGTATGGGAGTTACTATCCTTATTTCGTCTGGAGATAATGGGGTTGCAAATTCTGGTTGCTCTTGCACTGAGAATTCTGGGTCGAATGCTCCCGGTACTGAATGGAATGTAAGTTCCATGTTATAGGTTTCGTTTTTTGAGTAAAATTTGATATTATAACAGTATGGTGGTTCATGGAGTGGAAATGGTTATTTCCCCTCCTTTCCTGCCAGTAACTCATGGGTCACTGCTGTGGGTGCTACCATGGGATCTAATGGAGCTGCCCCAGCGGTTGGTACTTCTGAGATTGCCTGTCAAAGTCAACTGGGTGGTGTAATAACAACTGGTGGTGGCTTTTCAACGTATTATGTCATGCCGAGTTGGCAAGTGGACGCAGTAAGTTACTATTTCAGTCATGTCGCTGCATCTCCTAATCCAGGGTACAACCCTGCGGGAAGAGCCTACCCGGATATATCGTATTGTGGTGTTGATTATCCTGTTGTTATCGGAGGAAAGGTGTACTCCATTTATGGTACATCAGCATCTGCACCTGTCTTCGCAGCTATGATAACGCTAATCAATACCATAAGACAATCTTATGGTCGTCCAATGATTGGTTTCTTAAATCCGACCTTGTACTCGGTTGGTTACAATACTACTCTTGGGATGCCCTCTCAATATGGTTCCAATGCAACTTTCAATGATGTCACATCTGGTGATAATTCTTGTTGCGCATACAGTGGACCGAATCCTTTATCTGCTACTTGTTGCGGTAGTGGATTTGAAGCTGCGATTGGATGGGATCCCGTCACTGGTTGGGGTAGCATGAACTTACCTGATTTGGCACAGGTTTTTGAAGTAGCTGCTCCATATACTCCCAGTGATGGTTCCAACGGCAACAATAGCGGTAAAAATAGTGTTGTTGCACTTGCAATTGGTTTGGTTATTTTGTTAGTTGTAATTTTCGCTGCGGGCTCAATTGTCTATTGCTGTTGTTGTCGCCCCAAACCACCTCTATCTCAACAATCAAACAGTGGTAATCCAACATCACGCAACTCTCGGAGTGTGAATCAACCTGTTCCCGCTACGGTTGTTCAGATTGCAACTCCTCAAGTGGTGCAGATGCAACCGCAATATCAGCAAAATCCTGCCTATAAAGGATGAATGTATATGCAGGTAGGAGTAATTGTTTAAAGCCTATTGACTAAAACGACAATTTTAATTTTTAATGAGGGCTCAATAATCAAAACTCTGCATGTAGTCTCAAATTATCTATGTATTCATGGTATACATGCAGATTCTTGTCGCTCCGCCTTATGGATATGATATCTATCTGTTGTTCATCGAGTGAGGAAATTACTTCCACCGCGGAAGTAGTACGCGCTATGAGTTTTGCAAACATTTGCACCATGTTACTTCCATCAAGTTTGTAGCTGTATGCTTCCAATTTCTCTATTAATTTGTCGGAATATTTTCCGATAGCAACCGCGCGATATTTATCTACAATACCTAATTATCAGGAAACGTTATTCAAAACTAGTCGGTTCAAAAATGAAAGAAGCACACCTGATGGTTCAGTTTTATATACTTGCATTTCTCCAGCCGAAGGATCCCAACCAAGTATAAGCGTTTGAACCCCATACGGTCGTTTACCTAAGCAAATTTTATGGCTTGTGAAGCAATACACAAGAAAGGCTGGAACATACCTCCAAACAAAGTGTTTCTATGCTGCAACTCTCCAATCCAGGTTGCTACCTGATGAATAGACGGTTTCATTCCGTATAGCGACATATGATCGATACAAAACTTTCTGGCATGATTCACCAAAACTCTTCCATCACCAGCTAGCCCAGCAAAGGAGAGGAATATGTGATCATCTATACGCATGATCTTATCCACATGTGAACGGTCAATCAGTTGGTATGAATGTTTATCGGTCTTGAAACACAGTAGAATTTCAGTGTTGCTGCTATCGACGCCGCAAATGACGCAATTACCCTTTAGCCCTGCTAAGCGGGCATATTCAACTTGATGGAGCTGACCATCCTTCGAAAACAAAGTTATTGATTGATCGTAGGGGCTGTTGTTGTACCATGCATGAGTGAGATGTATGCAAATTGACAATTGCAAAAGTATCGCATGGCTAACGAAGTATCTCATCAAATTTGATAGCATTGCTCGATGCTGAAGATACTCTTGATTGATTCGGGATTGGGATTGATTGCAGTTTGATGAATGCTTGGTTGCTTGGTTGGGTCAATAAAAAAATGAATTTTCTAAATTAGGGGCCTAAATAAAATAAGCCTTAATTAATAGGTGAATGAACAATATTATATTATTCTATATTATTGGTTACAATATCTATCTGGTATCATTGATTGCATCTACAATTTTCTTTTTGGCTGATCTGCATTTGAGAATGTCTCGTGAAAACAAGCGCCAGTGTTGGATTGATTTTGTTGAGATTGAAGTGAAGACTGAGCCACCCAATACCAACTCATCGGTTGGATTTTTACGCGAGGTTGATCCTATGACAAGATGTGGTTTATTGGCACTGCATGATGTTAATTGCAAGCGAGCAAAGCATGAACGATTTATGCGTGGCTATAGGGAAGCGGAAGAGGCTCAATCAGATTTCCTTTCAAGCAAACAACCATTTACTGCATTAGAAATAAAAGCGAAGCTAGAAATTTCTACTTCCTTGATAACATCTACTCTACATCATGAAGATCATATTCACAATATCAGTGGTGAACATCAACATATCAATGAGATTCACCATGATGGAAACTTTTGTTTCCTTTCACCAAATAACCATGACTCCTCTGATTCCATCGAAGCAGAGAATGTTGTCAACGGTTGCTTATCTTCTAGTAGCTTGATAAAATTATTGGAAGCCTTCAATACTTGCAAGTTGGATGAGCATCTAATTATGAAGATGGGAATGTATGAAAAAATTATGGGTCATTTTCAACATTTCTATAATGATCACGATAACCTGAGCATCACATCTCTCCTTTTGTATCCATTTTGTGCTCCTGATGTTGTCCGCACCATAAACTTTTGGCAAGGAGTCCCGCCATTAAGTGCCACCATTTCTGCCCCAAAACGGCCGATTTTCCGATCTCACACCATTCAAGGATCAGAGCTAATTCTTGGAGGATTTGCAAAAGTTTTTGAAATGCTTCCCGATTGCATTATTTTGTTTCGTTCTATATCTGTCCAACATACCAATGATGCTAAAGTTATACTTAGGGCCCCATACACCTACTTCTTCAAGATGAACTTGCATTCGTCAAGAAAGAGTTTTTCTGATCAAGGTATTTCTCAGCAAAATAACGATTTTCATGGTCCCATATCATTTGATCCCGTTCCAATGTTGGTCGACGTTGAGTTGCGCGGTTGCCTGGAAATGCATTTTGCTGAAGATAATCGAATTTTTTTCATTCAGGATCATATCCTTGCATGCAATTTCAGCGACAATTGTACTTCCTACGAGGATCTCGTTCAATACATGGGATATTGAAAGAATTTACGTACGAGCAAATATTAATTCCAGAACTGTAAAGATTCGTTGACCAATTCTGCTTGAACATTTCCAATTTTATGATTACTGTTAGTAAATAGGTGATCTCTTGAGTGTCATAATAGTCTCTTACCTGCACCATCCACGTAATACCAAGATATCAGCTATCAAAATTTCTGCCGAAGTTCTATAAACTTTGCACGAATTTAATACCTCATGCATGTCTATTTGATTGGTGTAGGTTTGTCCAGTTTGATGTGGACTTTTTGTTTTAAAAATAGTGCTTGACCAGGGTTGTTATTATGTTTTCGTCAAATGTTAGCGTGTTATTCTACAGTTATTACCATACAATCTTTTTGTGTGTGCAATATTCCCAATGATTTGATTATTCGAAAATGGTTACGTCGAGTAAGTTTTGATTATGTCATATGTCGCATATATGGTAGGTGCATCAAAAAATGTGACAATTCTATCTTATTATGGTTAGTTGTAGTAGTGATGCATATTTTTATTATTTTTTATTCGTGCTCACGATATAAACCGATACTGTAATACGTCCTCGCATAATGTTATGGTAATGCCACTCTGGAAAACAGTCATGCATGAAGTAGTTTTTCAACTACCAATATGTTTAAAAAGCGCTTTTTCCGGAAAATGCATCCACACCCAGCAAAAAGATTATACACTATTTATTGCTGTATATCGTGTAAAATAATTGTAATAATATTTGTACAATGATCAATCATGGCAAGGAGAGAATTTAGTAGATGGATCTCTTTAATAGGATGCACTATCATCCTCTTATTTTGTTTGAGCACTGCAAGCAGCGTGAAAAAGAAAAGATCGTCCTCAACAAGCAACTTTGCACTCTGGGAGGATGTGCAATTGGAAACTACACCTGCTGGATCAAGTCGTCAAATTCGTTCGTACTTGTTTGATCCAACCATTGTTACCGCCAGTACGCGTGTAAAAGGTGATAAAGTTGTTGACCCATCAAAAAAGAGAAAAACAAGCGATGGAAGGTTGACGGACGACGAAAAAGATCAATATGCAATCAATTTCATTCAAGATATTTTGGAAGTAATTCACAAGAAACAGCATCCATCAAAGGATCACTGTCAGAATCGTCGTTTACTCGCCATTCAAATGTCTTCCACCTCTTTTGAAGGGACTGGTAGTCTTTTGAAGCAGGCAATGCTCAGTTTGTCAATCGGGATGCATTCAAATCGAACAGTTATCTGGGGATTGGGATATCCTTTCTTATTCGAACATACGAAAGAAATATGGGATAGTGATGACAATGATGCAGTGCATATTAATAATGAAATTCTCGATTGTGCTCAAGAAGATGCTGCAGCTGGAGCATTTGGGTGTTTTTTCGAACCAATCAGTAGTTGTGCATTAGAGGATGTGGCTCCTGCAGAAATGATTGAATTTAGTGATAATCCCCACAATGATAGTGCTCGCATTGCTTTATCTGAGATTCGCAAAGGGATTGCAATGTATCACCCACCTATCGGATTGTTTGAATACATTTGGAGTAAGCGATTTTATCCCGAAGCACTCAAGCATGAGTTCATTGCTCGCCAAGCACATCTTTGGGCTTCTGCAGTCTCAGCATATGTTTTCAGGTTGAAACCTAGTTTGGTTGAATCGTTTAGCAAAAAGTTCAGCTATATATTTGATGGTCAAGACTCGGTATGGGGATTACACATTCGTCATGGTGATCTGAAAGCATTATCTAATGTGTATGCTTACAAGGAAGTTTTTGACTTCGAAGATTATTTTAATGGAGCGCTAGCTTTGTCTCAGCAACAGCAATTTACTCCTACAAGGATTTTTGTTGCCACTGATAGTGTGGAAGCTGACAAATTGCCGATCATTTACAAAACTTTTTTGAAGGACAAAAAGAAAAAGGCTTCCAAGACAGCTTCCGCAAAATGTGAAGACAATGCTAATGATTGTGAAGAAGATGATGACATTGGAATTTCCAAATTTGCAAAGAAAGGAACTGTAACTGAAAACAAGAAGGAAATATCCAGAAATAATGGGTATGATGACGAAGACGATTACTACAGTGATGATGACGACGAAGAGGAAGACGATGTAGATGACTACGAAGAAGAAGATGAGGAAGATGATGGTGAAATCGTTGCCTCTTTTGCGCGAGCTGCATTTTGGTTTGGAGAACGTGTTCCTGATCTCATGACCATTAATAACAGTGACCGCTATCGTACTGAACATGGGTCCCATACTGTCGCAGCGAATGGTGGATGTCTTCGGGACGAGAAATATAACGAACGAGGTATGCGATGTGCTCTTAATTATGAGGCAATAGTTCATTATCAAACTCTCGAGGAGCATCGATCTGTGCCCAGATCTCATAGATTGATGCGAGTTTTATTAGAATCAATCGAAGATATTTACATTCTTTCCAGATGCGATACACTTGTAGCACAAGGTAGTTCTCATTTTAGTACTTTGGCTGCACTCCTGGTTTGGGCTAGGACTGGTTCAAGGAGTATGCTCTCAACTGTTGATTTTCTTGATACCAAAACCATTGATCAAGGCTTCACTCCAACTGCATTTTTGCATGGCATGAATCTTCTGAATGGAACCAATGGTATTGACAATTCAGATGTTTCAAATGGTATTCAACGTTGGATTGTCCATACAAATGCTTTCATCTCAGGCTTACCAAACAAGCCAGAGGCAAATCAAGTGAAGCTGTCATTTGATCCTTGGTCTTCAGATGCTCGAATTCGTTTGGTCAATGGCTTACCTCATATGCTGGATCAGCTTTTTTATTTGGAGGCAAAGCATTGGTTGGGCATGGGCAAATACAAGCCTTCGCTACCAGGACAATGTCCTGGAAAGATGCAAAAGGGTGAAAATCCTGTTAGCTATGTTGCAAATATAATTAATCTCGGGGTTGATCATTTACAAGCATCACATTATGGCCAAGCCATGATATGCTGGCGTGAAGCGATGAGAGTTCTTAGGGAACAAAGAGAATTGTTTGATTCGAAACAATACGATGAGTTTTATGCTGTTGCACGCGATAATTCTGCGACAATGAGAGTAATGCGTTACGCTGAAATGGTTGTTAATGAAAATCGTAACAGCAAAGAATTTATGAAATACAATGATAAATACATGAAAAAACCTTATGATGGAGTGACAGGGTCAAGGAAAAACCGAAAATCCAGTGGTGGTAGTGATGAAAAGAAACTGCTCTCATTGGAAGATGTCAATGAAGAGATTGCCGAGCTCGAAGCGAAATTAACAAAATTGAAAGGTTTGCGAGACAAGCTGATTGCGGCGCATTATAGTTATTTAAATGGGCAATTGGGGAATTTACCAGACAAGCATCTAAAGCAGTAGCAGTAACAACAGTAGATAGACAAACATTCCATGACTAACCTAATCGTAGAAATGTTGCTTACGTGATGAATAAAATAATAATAGAAGTATACCAGATATTTAACTGTTGGTCGGTATTTGAGCCACCAATATTGCTACAAAAAAGTATTAATTAGGCCGCGTAACAAAGTATACCAAATAGTCGTTACGGCCGAAACAATCCCAATATCCCATATCTCAGCAATTTTCAAAAAGAAACAGTGAACTTGTCCAAATTCTATTGTTCTACAACGCTTGTATATTCTACTTCCATTATCCATTCAATCCCAATTTAGGGCCACATGGTACTTCTTACAACCATTGAACAGAGAACTGCTTCTTAGAAATTTTGGGATCATGGACACCAGTATTTCAAGCTATGGGAGTAAATCCCGACGCGAAATGTTTGAAGAACAACTGAAAGAGTTGCAACGTGACATCAGTAGTCTTTCCCACAAATTATCAGTCCCAAGTTTGGTTGCAACAAATAGGATAAATTCAATGAAAAACAATGGCACTGGTGTTGAAACCACCAGCTCAAATATTGTGACACCTGCCATAAAAACATCGGTTACAGAAAACCACTCATTCAGTTTCAAAGGGATTGACACATCGAGAGTAAGTCTCATTGCTTTGTCCAATAGAATGTGATTCATCGGATTATTAATTGTAGAGCAATGACTATTCGTATCTGAGCACAGCATCAAATGTCAGCTCACAAAATGTCTTGAACATGCCAGCAAATGCACAATTGTCCTCCCAAGATATTAAATTTCAGCAGTCACGCTTCGAACTCCTGGCCACTGAATTAAAAGACACTTTACGACAACGAGACGATGCACAGAGACAACTTGAACAGGTGGGTCTTGTCTTTTAATTTTAATTTGAAGCCTTACATTTGCATTCAGCTGAGACAAGAAAATGATGAATTGAAAAACCATTTATCGGACTATTCTCATATTAAAGCTGCATATGAGACGTTAAAACATGATCATGAATCTTTGAAGATATCTTTTCAATCTTGTGAAAGGATTCGTATTCAGCAAAAAGAGTTGATCGATGTCTTGCAGAGATCACAAATTCTTGTCGGAGGAACAGTTGGGGATAACGGGAGTATTGCAAGCTTCAACTCTGTCTCTTCCATCTCCCACACTGCTG
>JACCEA010940272.1_pt1 | contig 14690 bp, 12 predicted proteins | sample 7449851 | NCBI WGS metagenome assembly JACCEA01 (sample SAMN15323453, study PRJNA562643) | freshwater metagenome | isolation source: river surface water | place: USA:Blue River Watershed | collected 2017-08-18 | reverse complement strand
TTACTTCATGAGCGTTTGTTAGCTAATTAAAGCTAAGTTCCAAAGAACTTGGCAATCACCATCAAACGCCCACGCTTATCGGCTGTATGTTTTTAATGAACCACTCAATCTCTTGAGCAACCCCGCCGCGATCAGCGAAGCCTTGCAGTATACATCGGATTTTTGCTGTTTTCGAAAAATTTTCGAAAAATTTTGAAATCCAAGCTCGCTAACTGGTTTCGGGTAAACCCGTAACGCTTTTCATCAGCGGAGCCCGTCAGTATAGCACCATTTTTAGAGTTTGCGCAAGTTAATGAAAAAACTTTGCGGATGACGCCTCAAGCCTTGTCAAATCTAAGTCCCACGCTGCGCCTCAACGTCAAGCAAGGTGGTGCACTTGATAATGGCGCATGTCTTTGATCACTCTACAAAACGCCCAGCTTGCTTTTGGGCACGTTGCTCTGCTTGACCACGCAGAGTTCTCTCTTGAAATAGCTGAGCGTGTCGGCTTGATTGGTCGCAACGGTGCTGGCAAATCATCTCTGCTGCGCATCCTGGGTGGGCTAGAAAAACCAGACGATGGTGATTTGCGCATTCAACAAGGCCTGCGCGTGACCTACGTTGCACAAGAGCCCCAACTCGACAGCAACGCCTCCGTGTTCGAGTCTGTCAGTGCAGGGCTCAGCCGTGTCATTCATTTGATTGAACAGTACTCCGCTGGCGAAGGCGACCTCACAGCCATGCAAAACGAGATCGAGCTGTTTGATGGGTGGAACTGGGAGCAGCGCGTGCAAGAAACCTTGCATCGCTTGCACCTTGACCCCGACGCACGCATCAACGCACTGTCTGGTGGCACGCTCAAGCGCGTTGCACTCGCGCAAGCACTGGTGACATCACCCGACGTGCTGCTGCTGGATGAGCCCACCAACCACTTGGACCTCGACAGCATCGAATGGCTTGAGCAACTGCTCATCGACTTCAAAGGCAGCATCATCACCATCACCCATGATCGATCTTTTTTGGACAAGGTGGCCACACGCATTGTGGAACTCGATCGCGGCCACTTGATGTCGTATCCCGGCAACTTCGGGCAATACCAATTGCAAAAAGAAGAGCAACTCGCGCAAGAGGCCGTCATCAACGCCAAGGCAGACAAGTTGTTGGCAGGCGAAGAAGTGTGGATTCGCAAAGGCGTTGAAGCGCGCCGCACACGGAGTCAAAGTCGCATTGCGCGCTTAGAAGCCTTGCGCAAGCAGCGAGAAGCGCGCCGCGATGCCGTGGGGCGCGTGAAGCTGGATGTCGCCAGTGGCGCGCCGACAGGAAAAATCGTTGCAGAACTCACCGAAGTCAACAAAACATTCGGCAACAAAGTCATTGCGAAGAACTTTTCGGCCACGTTTTTGCGGGGTGACAAAGTGGGATTGATCGGACCCAATGGCGTTGGCAAATCCACGCTGCTCAAAATGATTTTGGGCGAGCTCGCCCCTGACAGCGGCAAGATTCGCCAAGGTTCCAACTTGCAAGTGGCGTACTTTGACCAAATGCGCAATGCACTCGACATGGATGCCTCGCTGGAAGACTTCATCAGCCCCGGCAGCGAATGGATTGAAATCGGCACACAACGCAAACACGTCAAAAGCTACTTGGACGACTTCTTGTTTTCGCCTGCGCGCGCGACCTCACCGGTGCGATCGCTCTCGGGCGGCGAGCGCAACCGCTTGCTACTGGCGCGTCTGTTTGCGCGCCCCGCCAACGTGCTGGTGCTCGACGAACCCACCAACGACTTGGACATCGACACGCTTGAATTGCTTGAAGAGTTGTTGCAAAACTACGATGGCACCGTGTTCATCGTTAGCCATGATCGAACCTTCTTGGACAACGTGGCCACCAGCACCTTGGTCTTCGAAGGCACAGAGTCACAGCCGGGCTTTTGGCGCGAATACGAAGGCGGCGTGCAAGACTGGCTCACGCAATCTGAACGCGCACGCGGATTGACACCGCAACCCAAACCCTCAGCTCCTGCAGCCGTCAAGCCCGCAGCCTCGGAACCCGCTAAACCACCAGCACAACCTGCTGTCAAGGCGCGCAAACTCAGCTACAAAGAGCAGCGCGAATTGGATGCGCTGCCCGGGTTGATTGCCTCCCTCGAAGCGGAGCAAAAAGAGACGCAAGCCGCACTCAGCGACAACAGCCTGTACGCTAGCGACCCCGCGCGTGTGGCGCAACTTCACCAGCGTGACACTGAAATTGAAGACGCCTTGATGACAGCCCTTGAACGCTGGGAGCAACTATCCTCGCCTGCATGAGCAGCGCCGAATTCATTGCACTGATTGCCCTCGCCACCGTCGGCACCTTCACCCCCGGTCCTAACACGGCGCTGTCAGCCACACTGGCCGCCAACTATGGCCTGCGCAATGCACTGCCCTTTGTCTGCGCAGTCCCTGCCGGTTGGGGTATTTTGCTGATCGTCAATGCAGCAGGGTTAGGCGTGATGGTGTTGGGCTTTCCGCCGCTGCGCTTTGGCTTGCTAGCCGCTGGCGTGCTGTACTTGCTATGGCTTGCATGGAAGCTAGCCAGTACCCAGCGCTTAAGCGACAGTGCGCAAGGTCCCGTGGTGGGATTCAAGCAAGGGGTGATGCTGCAGTTCATCAACATCAAGGCATGGTTTCTGGCCTTGTCGGTCGTGAGCGGCTGGGTCATTGGGCACGACGACACGCTCGAGCGCCTGTTGGAAACGCTACCCGTGTTTATGTTTTTTGGACTCACGAGCAACCTGACCTACGCCTGGATTGGCGCCAGCTTACGGCACTGGCTCAAGGGGCCCAACAACACCGCCCTGCGGCTGCAGCGGTTTAACCGCGGCATGGCGCTGGCCCTGTTAGGCACCGTGGCTTGGATGATTCAATCTGCCATTCAACCGACATAACACCCATGGGACAACTCTACCTAGTGCGACACGGACAAGCCTCGTTGGGCGCGGATGACTACGACCAACTCAGCCCCTTGGGGGTGCAGCAGAGTCAGCGTTTGGGTGAGCATTGGCGCGCGCAAGGCTTGAGGTTTGATGCAGTCATCACCGGCGCACTCAAACGTCATGCGCAAACGTTGGCAGGTATTCAGCAAGGCATGGGCACTCAACACCATGCCTTGGTATGGCCCGGCTTGAATGAATACGACAGCGAGGCGGTGATTCGCGCCATCTACCCAGGTGAGCTGGTGAAACCCACCACCCCCGAGAGCTACAAACAGCATTTCCGTCTGTTGCGTGACGGCCTGACCCAATGGATGGCCGGCGTGGTCAGCCCCAAAGGCATGCCCAGTTATGCAGCGTTTTTAAAAGGCGTGACGTCTGCGTTGGACCACGTTCGCCAAGAATGCGATGGCAATGTTTTATTGGTCTCCAGCGGCGGCCCGATTGCCACCGCCGTGGCGCATGTGCTGCGCGCCAGCCCTGAGACCAGCATCGAGTTGAACCTGCGCATTCGCAACAGTGCGGTCAGCGAATTCAGCTTCAGCCCCAAACGCTATCAACTGCTGTCGTTCAACCATGTGACGCATCTGGAAACACCCAGCCACAAAGACTGGATCACCTTCGCTTAAAGCAGTGAGGCGTTAAACACGCACCGTGCTCAGCGGCAACGCGATGAGCTCTTGAAGCAACTGCGCCAGCTGCTCGCCTGCGCTGTGCACCAAGGCTTCGCCTTTGGCCGCTGTGGCCGCCGCCGCGTTGCCAGCTGCACCGTGTGGGTTGTAGTCCTGCATGTGCCAGCCCAGCTTCGCGCTCTTGCCATTGCCCAACACAGCAAACTGTTTGGCTCTGTCTTGCGAGGTAGAGGCAAAGTTCTGCGCAGCCGGCATATGCACTTGATCGGGCGCCAGCGCCAGCATCATGGAAGTTTCGATGTCGCCCGCATGAATGCCAAAGCGATGTTCGTCGGCCGAAAACTGCGCCATCACCGACGCGTCCAATGGCAAGTTGTACCAACTGCTGCTGTACACAATCAAGCCATGTTGTGCACGCAACTCACGCGCGACCACATCCATCAGACCCACATTGCCGCCGTGGGCGTTGAACATCAACAACTTTTTCACACCCGCGCGTGCCACCGAAGCGCCAATGTCACACCAGACCTGAATCAAGGTTTGCGGCGACAAATGCAAGGTACCTGCAAATGCCGTGTGCTCGGTGCTGAGTCCCAGTGTTTGCGTGGGCAGCACCAGCACGGGGTCAGCCAAGCTCAAGTGCGACAGTGCGGCATTCACCACGCCGTCCACCAACACAGAATCCACCGACAAAGGCAAATGCGGCCCATGCTGCTCGGTGGCACCCAAGGGTAAAACCGCAACCGTCCGAGCGGGATCGAGGGCGGCGAAGTCTCGCGTATTGAGCTCCGCCCAACGGTGTGATGCCAAGGACGGGGGGGTAGGTGTGCGGGTCTGCGCAGTCATAGACGCCATCTTACTTTCCTGCAGGGCCTCTCGCACACACCGCGCTGTCTCGGTAACATCAGGCGCATGCTCACTTTTGTTTCGCGCTTCTTCGGCGCATCACGCCTTGGTTGGATGTGGCTTGCCCTTGCGTTATCGCTACCTGCGACAGCGCAGGTGCTGGCCAGCGCCGTGGTGTCAACACCGCAACTGCGCGCCGAACTGGTGGCCCACGCGCCACAGGGCGTTCAAGCCGGCCAGTCGGTGTGGGTGGGGCTGCTGCTCACACACCAACCCGATTGGCACACCTATTGGCGCAACCCCGGGGATTCGGGCCTTCCCACGCAGGTTGAGCTGAATTTACCTGCAGGCGTTGTTGCGGGTGACGTGCAGTGGCCGTTGCCACACAAGCTCAAAGCTGGCAGTTTGACCAACTATGGTTTTGAAAAAACTGCATTGTTGGCCATCCCCCTCACCCTCTCGACACAGTTCGTGCCCAGCGCCGCACAGACCCTCGACATTCAGCTGCATGCCAACTGGCTGGTGTGCCGCCTGGAATGCATCCCACAAGAGGGTGACTTCACCCTGCGCATCCCAACCCGCAGCAGTTTTGTGCCCCAGGCTGCGGCCTTCACGGACACTCTGGCGCAGCAGCCGCGGGCATTGCCCAGTGCCACAGCAACGAGCAGCTTTGATGCGCAACGCTTGGTGCTGCGCGTCAATGGCTTGCCCGCCTCGCTGAAGGGCCAAACACTCAGCGTCTTTCCAGATACGCCGGAGCTGGTGGAATCGGCTACCGACCAACACCCCCAAGCCACTCAGTCGTGGCAAGGCGATGTGTGGAGCGTGAAACTTCCCTTGAGCAACTTGCGCTCGACAGAGCCCAAACAATTTGGCTTCTTGTTGGTCACCGGGAAAGGCGCAGAGCGTCAAGGCTTCGTGCTGTCTGCGCCCATCACGCAGACGTGGCCTGCTGTACCCGATGCATCCATCACGTCCAGTCCAGCTGCAACATTGGTCGCTCATTCACCTGCATCAGCGGTCGGGCTTGGATTTTTGCTGGCCTTGGCAGGTGCTTTTGTCGGCGGGCTCATCCTCAACCTCATGCCATGCGTGCTGCCTGTTTTGGCGATCAAGCTGCTGGGTTTCGCGCAACACAGTCGTGCACACCGCGCGCACCGCATTGCCGGCATGGCGTATACAGCAGGTGTGGTGCTGAGCTTCTTGGCCTTGGGCACTGGCGTGCTGGCGTTGCGCGCGGCGGGCGAACAGTTGGGTTGGGGCTTTCAGTTGCAGTCGCCCGTGGTGGTCAGCTTGTTGGCTGTGCTGTTCACGCTGATTGCCTTCAACTTGTTTGGCTTGTTTGAGGTGGGGCACATCTTGCCTTCGCGCCTCGCCAGCTTTCAATACAAACACCCCGTCATGGATGCCGTGTTGTCCGGCGTCTTGGCCGTGGCCGTGGCTTCACCTTGCACCGCGCCGTTCATGGGCGCATCGCTGGGCTTGGCCATGAGCTTGCCCACTTGGCAAGCGTTGTCGATTTTTATCGCGATGGGGTTTGGCCTCGCAGCCCCCTATCTGCTGGCCAGTTTTGTGCCAGCAGTGGCAAGAAAGCTGCCCCACCCCGGCCCATGGATGGACACGCTGCGTCAACTGCTGGCCTTCCCCATGCTGGCCACCGTGGTGTGGCTGCTGTGGGTGCTGGGACAGCAAACCAGCCTCGATACCGCCATGTTTGCGCTGGGCGGCTTGCTGTTGCTCGCCGCGTTCATTTGGGCACTCAAACAACACACGCCTGCGGCACGCGGTTTAGCGTGGCTCTTGGCTGCTGTGCTGACTTGGGGCGCGTTCTCTTTCGCTGAAGAGTTAAAAGCGCCAACCCCAAGTGCACCCACCATCACAACACCCTCCGCCGAGACTCGCTGGCAACCCTGGTCAGAGGCCGCGGTAGCGCAGAGCCTGGCACAGGGTCGCCCCGTGTTTGTCGACTTCACTGCGGCATGGTGCGTCACCTGCCAGATCAACAAAAAATCAACACTCTCCGACCACGCCGTGTTGGCCGACTTTGCTGCACACAACGTCACCCTGATGCGCGCGGACTGGACGCGACGCGACGCGGCCATCACCCAAGCGCTCACCGCCCTTGGACGCAGCGGTGTGCCCGTGTATGTGCTGCATGCCCCAGGCAAACCACCGCTGGTGTTGTCTGAGCTGTTGAGCGTCGGCCAAGTGCGTGATGCACTGGCCACATTGCCGACCCCAAAGCCATGAGTCAAGAAGTCGCCATTCGCCAAAGCCTGACTGATTGCCACACCATCGCGGTCGTGGGCTTGTCGCCCAAACCCCATCGCGATAGCTTTCGCGTTGCCAAATACATGCAAGCCCATGGGTTTCGCATCATCCCAATCAACCCCAACGCGCCAGAGGTGTTGGGCGAGCGTGCTTACGCCAGCCTCACTGAGGCAGCGCAGCATGCCCATATCGACATGGTGAACTGCTTTCGCAACTCCGAGGACATTCCGCCCATCGCGGCAGAGGCGATTGCGATTGGCGCCAAATCGCTGTGGCTGCAAATCGGCGTATCGCATGACGAGGCGGCTGCTCACGCTACCGCAGCCGGTTTGGTGGTGGTGCAAAACCGCTGCCTGATGGTTGAGCACCGTCAAGGGAAGTAAGCAACACCTCGGCGACAATGTCGCCATGTTTGCACCACTTCAAAACGACAGCTTTTTGCGCGCTTGCCTCCGTCAAGCCACCGACCACACGCCCGTTTGGCTCATGCGCCAAGCCGGTCGCTATTTGCCTGAATACTGCGCCACACGCGCCAAAGCCGGCAGCTTCATGGGCCTGGCCACCAACGTCGACTTCGCCACCGAAGTCACCCTCCAACCCCTCGAGCGTTACCCACTCGACGCCGCCATCTTGTTCAGCGACATCCTCACCGTGCCCGACGCCCTGGGCCTAGGCTTGAGCTTCGCCCAAGGTGAAGGCCCCAAGTTCGCTAAGAACGTGCGCAACGAAGCCGCTGTGGCCGAACTCGCCGTGCCCGACATGGCCAAGCTGCGCTACGTGTTTGATGCCGTGACCTCGATCCGCAAAGCCTTGAACGGGCGTGTGCCACTGATTGGCTTCTCAGGCAGCCCCTGGACCTTGGCTTGCTACATGGTCGAGGGCGCGGGCTCGGACGACTACCGCCAAGTCAAAAGCCTGATGTACAGCCGCCCCGACCTGATGCACCGCATCTTGGAGATCAACGCCGACGCCGTCGCGCTGTACCTGAACACCCAGATCGAAGCCGGCGCCCAAGCCGTGATGATTTTTGATAGCTGGGGGGGCGTGCTAGCGGACGGAATGTTCCAACAATTCAGCTTGGCCTACACCAAGCGCGTGTTGGCCCAGCTCAAGCGTTCGCACGACGGCGCCATCATTCCGCGCTTGGTCTTCACCAAAGGCGGCGGTTTGTGGCTGCCCGAAATGGCCGGCCTCGACTGCGAGGTGCTGGGGGTGGACTGGACCGTCAACTTAGCCCAAGCGCGCGCCCAAGTGGGTGGCGCCGTGGGCGGCCCCGGCAAAGCTTTGCAGGGCAACCTGGATCCCAACGCCTTGTTTGCGCCCGCAGACGCTTTGGCCGCCGAAGCGCGCCGTGTGTTAGATGCATTTGGCAAGCCGCACACCGACCGCCACACCACCGGCCCCACGCAGATTTTCAACCTCGGACATGGCATCAGCCAGTTCACGCCTCCCGAGAACGTGGGCGTGTTGGTCGAGACGGTGCATAGCCACTCGCGTGCGCTCAGAAAACCCTAAATCTCTAGCAGAAATTGGACGTCAAGCCCCAAAAAGTTTTACTTCACTGGTCAACTTATGCACAAAAAAGTTGGTCCCCTGCACCAGAATGGAGATTTCTTTTTGGCGCTCGCAAAAAATGTTTGAGTCACGTAAGTCATTGATTTATATACGATAAGTGCATTGCAATTTTTTCGGGCAGTTTGTTGAAACCCTGCATTCATGCGCCTTCGGGCGATGGCAACTGAAGATATCAACAAAGTTATCCACAAAATCTTTGGGTTACCGATGATCTGCTTTGAAATCAACAACTTAAAGCATTTTTTGCGAAAAAACCTGAGCAAAACACCCCAACTCACCGCTTGACATGTCGCAACAAATTTCTGTGATGGTTCACACCCCCGCACACAGCGGGTTGGGTGGCGCACTCACGTATGCGAGTGACACAGCACACCCTGCGGGCACCTTGGTGCGCGTGCCCTTGGGGAACCGCGAGCTGCTTGGCGTGGTGTGGGACAAAACCGCGCCAGCATCCACCGAAGACAACACAGCCCCCTTGCAATTGCGCGCAATTGCCAGCGTACTCGAAGGTATGACACCGCTGAGCGCACAGTGGCGCCAACTGGTGCAGTTCGCGGCCAGCTATTACCAGCGCAGCGCGGGCGAAGTGGCGTTGGCCGCCTTGCCCAACCAACTGCGTGAGCTCAGCACCGAGCAATGGGCACGCCGCTTGAAACGCAAAACCAAAGCTACGGCAACCAACACGTACCCACCAGCCAGCATCCCCGCCCCCACCGATGAACAGGCCAAAGCCCTGACCGACATCGCCGCCCATACAGGGCCGTTCTTGTTGTTTGGCAACACCGGCAGCGGCAAGACTGAGGTGTACTTGCGCGCCGCGCAAGCCGTTTTGGAACGTGACCCACACGCGCAAATTTTGGTCATGGTCCCCGAGATCAACCTCACCCCACAACTGGAAGAGCGCTTTCGCGCCCGCTTCTGCCTGCAATGGGGCCCCGACTGTTTGGTCGCCATGCACAGCAGCCTGACTCCGGCGCAGCGCTTGAAAAACTGGTTGGCAGCGCACAGCGGAGAAGCCCGCATCGTCTTAGGCACCCGCATGGCCGTGTTTGCGTCGATGCCGCACTTGCAGCTCATCGTGGTTGATGAAGAACACGATCCGAGCTACAAACAGCAAGAAGGTGCACGCTATTCGGCACGCGACTTGGCCATCTACCGCGGCCAGCTCGAAGGCGCCAAAGTGATTTTGGGTTCTGCCACGCCATCGCTAGAAAGTTGGCACCACAGCCGCCCGGCCACAGACACGCGCCCTGCAGGGCGCTATATGCGCTTGGCCATGCCTTCGCGCGTGGGGCAAGGTGCCTTGCCTTTGGTACGGCGCGTGGACATGAACCGCCAGCCCTACAAGACCGTGTTCTCTAACCACCTGCTGGACGCCATGCGCGAACGCGTGACGCGCGGCGAACAAATCTTGGTGCTGCTCAACCGTCGGGGCTACGCGCCCGTGCTCAGCTGCCACGACTGCGGTTGGAAAAGCGAGTGCCCGCATTGCAGCGCCTACCGCGTGTTCCACAAACTCGACCGCACCTTGCGTTGTCACCATTGTGGTTTCACACAAGCCGTGCCGCGCGCTTGCCCCGGCTGCGGCAACCTCGACATCAGCCCCTTGGGCCGCGGCACCGAACAGTTGGAAGAACACTTGGCCGAACTCTTGGCCGATGTGCGTCGCCCTGACGGCGCGCCCATTCGCATCGCCCGCATCGATGCAGACAGCACGCGACTCAAAGGCGAGCTCGAGCGCCAACTGGCCGAAGTGCACGCAGGCGCAGTCGACGTGCTGGTGGGTACGCAAATGATTGCCAAGGGCCACGACTTCCGCCGTGTCACGCTGGTGGCCGCGCTCAATCCGGATGGCGCGTTGTTCTCGAGTGACTTCCGTGCACCAGAGCGTTTGTTCAGCTTGCTGATGCAAGCCGCAGGGCGTGCTGGTCGTGATGCGGCCATGCAGACCGCCAGCCCGTGTGAAATGTGGGTGCAAAGCTTTCACCCGCAACACCCCTTGTTTGAAGCGCTCAAGCAACACGACTACCCAGCCTTCGCCGAACAGCAGCTCACCGAGCGCGAACAAGCCACCTTGCCGCCCTTCAGCTTTCAAGCCTTGGTGCGGGCAGAGGCACGCAGCCAAGACGCCGCACAAGGCTTTTTAAACGCTGCGCGCGATGCAGGCGCCGCATTGGCCGATGAACTGTTGGTGGACCTGTACCCTGCGGTACCGATGACGATCCAACGCGTGGCCAACATCGAGCGCGCTCAGATGCTGATTGAATGCACCTCGCGCAAAGCCTTGCAACATTTTTTAGCCCAGTGGCAGACCGATTTGCACACGCTGCGCAACACGCACCGACAGGTCATTCGCTGGGCCGTGGATGTCGACCCACTGGCCATTTAGCCGTGCAACAGCGCCACCGCCCCTGAGAAGGTGAAAAACGCAGCCGCCGTGGTGAACAAAATAATCATGGCGATGCGCCCGGTATCGGCGCCGAAGCGTTCCGATAACAGCGCCACATTGCTGGCACTCGGCAAGGCCGCCACCAACACCACCACCATCACGGTGAAGCGTTCGATGTGAAAACCCAGCTGCACCACCGCCACCAGCACCAGCAACACCAAGAGGGGGTGGAGCAGTAATTTGAACAGGGCAACGGGCAAAAAGTCGCGCCACAAAATAGGTGGATGGCCGCTTTCTTTCACCCGTATTTGTGAACGCGCCAGCACAGCACCAATGGTGAACAACGCGACTGGCGACGCCGCATCAGCCAACAAGCCTACCGTCTTTGCCACTGGTCCCACCAACTGCCAATCCATGGCAGAAGACAAAGCCCCCAAACAAATGGCCCAGGGCATGGGGTTGGTCAGCACGCCTTTCAGTGCGCTCTTGGCGGCACGGCTTGCGCCATGCTCGTCAGCACCATCCAGGCGGGACAACGCGATGCACAGGGAGGTGGTGATCACCATGTCCACCACGATCGTCACGATGGCGGGGCCTGCTGCCGATGCGCCCAACAGCGCCACCAACAAGGGCACGCCCATGAAACCGGTGTTAGGAAACGCCCCGACCAGAGCCCCAAATGAGGCATCGTTCCAACCGATGCGCGTGTTCATGCTGACCGTCACGACAAAGCCCACCATCAACAGCGCGCAAAACAAATACGCAAAAAACAAGGTGGCATCGAGCAGTTGCACGATCGGCGTGCTGGCCCCAAACCGATAGAGCATGCAGGGCAGTGCAAAGAACAGCACAAATCCATTCAGGCCAGGAATCGCATCCAGCGGCAACATGCGGCGGTGCGCCGCAACAAAGCCAGCCAAGACCAGCGCAAAGAAGGGGAAGGTAACAAGCAGAATGTTCAGCACACGGGTATTTTGCCCTTTGGGCTGACCGGTATCATTGCCGGCTTTGTGTTTTACTGTCTCCTGAATGTCTGCTGGTCTGAATCTCGCGCAACAAGAAGCCGTCAATTTCTTGCACGGTCCTTGTTTGGTGTTGGCCGGCGCGGGCTCGGGCAAAACACGCGTCATCACGCACAAGATCGGGCGCCTTATTCAGGCCGGGCTTGAACCTCAACGCATCGCGGCCATCACCTTTACCAACAAGGCTGCAGCTGAGATGCGCGAGCGCGCCAAAGGCCTGATCGGCAAAGCGGCCAATGACGTGTTGATATGTACCTTCCATGCCTTGGGTGTGCGCATGCTGCGCCAAGACGGCGGCGTGATGGGCTTGAAGCCCCAGTTCAGCATCATGGACAGCGCGGACGTCACCGGCATCTTGAAGGACGCCGGCGGGACCACCGACGCTGCCACCGCCCGTCAATGGCAATGGACCATTAGCCTGTGGAAGAACATGGGCCTCAACTCAGCACAAGCGTTGGCCTTGGCCAAGGATGACAACGAACGCATCATTGCCAAAATCATGGCCCGCTACGAAGAGCGCCTGACGGCCTACCAAAGTGTTGACTTTGATGACCTGATCGGCTTGCCCTTGAAGCTCTTGCAAGAGCACGAAGCGGTGCGTCAGAAGTGGCAAAGCCAACTCGGCCATGTGTTGGTTGACGAATACCAAGACACCAACGCCACCCAATATGAAGTGCTCAAGTGCTTGGTGGGGGACAACGCGCGCTTTACTGCCGTGGGTGACGACGACCAGTCGATCTATGGATGGCGCGGTGCCACGCTCGACAACTTGCGCAAGCTGCCACAAGATTTTCCAAACTTGAAGGTCATCAAGCTGGAGCAAAACTACCGCTCCACCAGCGCCATCTTGCGTGCCGCCAACAACGTGATTCAGCCCAACCCCAAGCTGTTCCCCAAAACCTTGTTTTCGGAACTCGGTGAGGGCGAGCCCGTGCGCGTGGTCGACGCCGACACCGAAGAGCACGAAGCCGAACGCGTGGTGGCACGCATCCAGTCGCTGCGCGCCGGCACCGATGCCAGTGGCAGTGGTCACCGCGAATTGCAAGACTTTGCCGTGCTCTACCGCGCCAACCACCAGGCCCGCGTGTTGGAAATTGCCATGCGCAAAGCGCAGATTCCGTACAAGGTGTCGGGCGGCCAAAGCTTCTTTGACCGTGCCGAAATTCGTGACCTTTGTGCTTGGTTGCGCCTGTGGGTCAACAATGACGACGACCCCGCGTTCTTGCGCGCCGTGACCACGCCCAAGCGCGGCATCGGCCACCAAACCTTGGCCAGCCTGGGCCAGTTCGCCAGCCAATACAAGCTGAGCATGTTTGAGGCATTGTTCAGCAACAGCTTGCCCTCGGTGCTCAGCAGCCGCGCCTTGAGCGGCTTGCATGAGTTTGGACGCTATGTGAACGACCTTGAGTTTCGTGCCCGCCTCACCACGGGGGCAGAAGATGCGCGCGCTTTTCTGACCGATTGGCTCAAAGACATTGGCTACGAAAAACACCTCTACGACGCTGAGGAAAGCGAAAAACTAGCCGCCTCCAAGTGGACCAATGTGATGGAGTTTTGCGACTGGATGGCCCAACGCTGCGGCGGCCAGATTGACGACACCGCGGGCGTGACCACCTTCAACGAAACCAAAAACTTGTTGGAGGTGGCGCAAACCATTGCGCTTCTGTCTTCGCTCACCGAGCGCGAAAAAGACCAAAACGTGGTGACACTGTCCACCCTCCATGCCTCCAAAGGTTTGGAGTGGCCGCACGTCATGCTGGTGGGCGTGACCGAAGGCATGTTGCCCTTCCGCCTGGACGATGAACCCGGCAACGAACACACCAACGACAACATTGCCGTGCGCCTACAAGAAGAGCGCCGCCTGATGTATGTGGGCATCACCCGGGCACAACGCACCCTGGCTGTGAGCTGGACACGCAAACGCAAAAAAGGCCGCGAGATGATTGCCGCGCAACCCAGCCGCTTCATTGCGGAAATGGGCTTGGACAAAGCCACCATCAAAGAAGACCCACGCGAAAAGCTCAAAGCCTTGCGCGCTGAATTTGCGCAACGCGCCAGTGCGGCATCGGCGGAGAGTGCGGCGAATAAATAGTTTTTAGCGAGAGATGATCGAGGAATAAAAAAGCCCCAGTGCGAACACTGGGGCTTTCTCGTTTGGTGGAGGAGTTTGCATCATAACGAACCCTCATTCCGTAGTCATGGGAAGCCCGTAGCTCAGTCTGCGGTTCATGAGAGGTTCGTGGTGCTTGGTAGCCAGTACCCGGACTTACTCACACGCCTCGTTTTTTCCTCATCAACCCTCCCCCGTCATATGGGTTAGCACACGCATGCCAGCACGACGGCGCGCAAGTTCATCTTTATCCGCTTCGTTGACAACGGGAGTTGGTAATGGATTTTTTGGGGGCGGTCCAGCCGCGCGCAATCGCAGCAGTGCTACGGCTAACAAATCAACGATTTCTTGCTGAGGAGTTCGAGGGCGAGACGAGGTCACCGAACGGTTAGACAACAGGGCTTCCATGTCTGGAGATGGAGATTCAACAATTGAGCCTCCGCGCCCACTTTCGTACAGCGAATAGGTTTCGAAGTGTTCGATGTCTTTTGCGAGATATGTCACGGTTCTCCCAATTTTCATAAAACGAGGTCCGCGTCCTTCTGCTCGCCAACGCTGCAACGTTTTGACATTGACACCCCAATGCGCTGATAGCTCGCGCTCACTGAAAACCAGTTTTTCCATTTGAATCCCCTGAAAGCTTCTTGAGAGCCGTCTCTCAAGTTCACTTGCAATCGTAGGAATGCAAAGACATCCGCGTAACTTGTTTGTGCGTAGATGCGAGGATTAATTGGGACCGCCGTGCTTGCGCTGCAGGCTTTTCACATGCTCAAGATCTGTTTGCCCGCTGATGGCGAGTCGGGCTGTCTCCAGTCGCCCAACGCAGAACTGAACTCGATTTAGAGACATGACTTCTTCAGTGGCTGTCCTCAGGTGATCAATGAGTCCCGATAAC
>JACCEA011304576.1_pt1 | contig 14691 bp, 11 predicted proteins | sample 7449851 | NCBI WGS metagenome assembly JACCEA01 (sample SAMN15323453, study PRJNA562643) | freshwater metagenome | isolation source: river surface water | place: USA:Blue River Watershed | collected 2017-08-18 | reverse complement strand
CTGTACCCCTTCGTGATTGGCAACAACGAGCCCTGTCTGCGGTCTGTGCCAATCAGTCGAAAGACTTTCTGGCGATGGCTACCCCTGCCGCGGGTAAGACTCGCTTTGCCCTACGCGTCGCGCATGAGTTTATGGCCAAGCAGGCCGCAGTGCGGGTACTGGTCGTCTGCCCGACTAACCACCTTCGAACACAATGGTCGGAAGCCGCGGGGAAGATCGGACTGCAGCTCGATCCGACTCTGACCAACGATCAGCCGGCGGAAGCTTCCGACTACCATGGTGCGGTCGTCACCTACCAACAAGTTTGTCTGGCTCCGGAGATCTTTCAGCGGGTCTGTAAGAGTAAAAAAACCCTGCTCATCTTTGATGAGTTACACCATGCCGGTGACGGGAAGAACTGGGGGAAGGCGCTTCGTTCGGCATTCGAGCCGGCGGTGTTTCGGCTGATTTTGTCCGGTACGCCGTTCCGGTCGGATAACAATCCGATTCCGTTTATTCGATATGAGCAGGACGAAAGTCGGGCCGATTTTGCCTATGGGTATACCGAGGCGATCCGTGACAATGTCTGTCGGCCGATCGTCTTCCCAAGTTACGAGGGTGAGCTGAGCTGGCTGTCCGACGGCCGTGAACATCAGGCGACGTTTCAGGACGGGTTAAAGTTCAATCGGCAACGTGAACGGTTGAAAACGGCGCTGCTGCAAGACACCTGGCTCGGCCCCGTCATCACCGATGCCCATGCCCAGCTGACACGTCTTCGGAGAGAAGAGCAATCGGATGCCGGTGGACTGATCGTCTGCATGGATCAGGACCATGCACGCTGGGTGGCAGAACTGGTTGCCCGCGTGACCGGGACGAAAGCAGAGGTGGCGGTGTCGGATGACCCGGCTGCTTCCCATACCATTGAAGAGTTTGCCACGCATAAAAAGCAACAATGGTTGGTGGCGGTCAATATGGTCAGTGAAGGTGTCGACATTCCAAGACTCCGTGTCGGGGTGTATGGCACGAACGTCATCACGGAAATGTATTTCCGGCAGGTCGTGGGCCGGTTCGTTCGAATGCAGGAGGGGCTGCCGAAGCCGCAACGGGCATGGCTTTATCTGCCGAAAGATCCGGTGCTGGTGCACTATGCCAAGCAGATCAAGGTGGAGCGCGATCATGTATTGGAAGAGATCATGCCAGCTGGGCAGCGTGATCTCTTTGGGCGGGTGACGGTCTCGACGAACGAATATGTTCCCTTGATGGCTGTCGCGAGGATGGATAGCCTGATCGGTGAAGACGAGACGCGCAGTGAGGGGGATGTGGCGACAGTTCCAGAACCGACGGTTTCACTCTATGAACAGAAACAAGACCTACGGGATCTTCATCGTTTGCTTGTCAGCGCTGTGTCCAGAACCAGCGGTATCGATCATCGCCGCCTGAATGCCGAACTCATTGCTCGCACAGGGAGCCGGGTCGATCAAGCAACGGTCGAACAGCTCAAGAAGCGCATTCAATTGCTCGAGAAGTGGAAAGAGAAGGGGTATGACGGAAAACGGTGAGTATAAGTATTCAGTTTGAGACGACCTCCTTCTCGCGCAGATGTTTATCGAATACGAATGGCCCAAATGGAAGAAGAGAAGCCAGAAAGGCAAAGAACAAAAACCGATTGTCCCATTGATGTGTAGTTCGTAACTTGGCCAACTGGGCGACATAAAGTAGAAACAAGATCCCGTGAATCGCTCCCACGACGGTCACCACTCGCGGCATCCCCATCAAATACTTCATCGGCATCGCGATACATAGCAACAGGAGAAATGAACTGCCTTCGGCCAAGGCGGTCAGCCTAAATCTTCTGATCGGACTCACCTGAATTGATCTTTCTTTTCATCGCTAGGAACGGCTAGCAGGTGAGTATTGTCGGGGACTTCCCATCACGTGTCAATGAGGCCTCATCTTGCTTGTCCCGTCTTTCTATCGAGTGCTTGTGTCGGGTAGCCGACTGATCCGTGGTCGGTCGAGAGGGAGGAACTCAATCTCGGCTATCACGCCGCGGTGGTCGGATGGCCAGATAGCATCACCATTCGGGAGGCGGCCTGGTTGGTCAAAGGCCAACGTGCTTGAGTGCACAACGGGACTGTTTCCAGTGCCTTCATCCAGGACGAAAATGAAATCGACGCGGCGATCGGTGGTGGGCCAATCGACGTAGATGTTTTGCCAGACGGTTCCGCCCGATACGCCTGGATTTGCAGCTCGGAAGACGTCGATGAGGCCTGGGTCTTTTTGCCATCCCATGAGGACCGGGGATTGCTCTCCCGCATTCAGATCGCCCATGAGGATAGCGCGCCCTGATCCTTGATGTTCATGGAACACCTCGCCGACTCGTTTGAGCTGGCAGTCATCCCCCTTTGCAGTATGGGCGGAAAAGACCTGTACCGGGCCATCCGGCGCGGTGATTTCAGCTCGTAAGAGAATGCGAGGGTCTAGCCGATGCTGACAGCGGGGCAGGTCGTAGACTTCCGAAGTGGCGATCGGGTATCGACTCAGGATCGCCGATCCTTCCTTGAAGCCGATGGTTGCGGTGATGAGCTTATCGATGAGGCTGAGCCCAAAGATCCGTTCTGTGGCTGGCGCAAACACCATCTGGTACCCCAGCGCCTCGGCGATCCGTTGTGGCACATTGCCATGCTTCCGGCTCTCTGAGGCTTCTTGAAGTGCGATGATGTCTGGCTGCAACCGCCGTAATTCCTGGATTGCCATCTCCAACCGCTCTTCGAGATGCGTGCCGCTCTCGAAGAATCCTGACCATCCTCCATCGTGCAGCAGATTGTATGTGAGTACGCGCAGCCGAGGAGACGCATCTTTGCCTGATTCAGCCGTTGCCGGCGAAATGAAGAGTCCAAGTATGACAGTAAGCCCGAGGAGGATATGGAAGACGTGTCGAAACATGTCTCGATACCATACGCCGATTTCATTAGGCTTTCCAGCGGTCAGAATCGGTTGCGACTACCTGAAAGGGAATCCCACGCCTCAAGCGGGTGCTTCAGGTAGCTTGTTGTGAATCAATTGGAATAGCCCACCACGAGCGCATTTCTAGAAGGCGACATTGGACCGTCCTTGCACAGACTTTTGAGCGGGTGCTAAGATCCGAGTATCAGGATAGCTTACAACCGGTCCGGAAAGATCATGCCAAACATTACATTACTTGTGTCGCCTAGCTGTGGGGCCTGCCCATCAGCGAAGAGCCTGTGGAAGCAATTGAAGGTAAAGTACAGTTTTTCCTACCGGGAAGTGGATATCACCACGAAAGACGGGCAGGAGTTGGCTGATCGTCATTCCGTCCGTGCGGTGCCCGCGACGATTATTGATGGGCGGCTGACATTCGTTGGTGTGCCGAGCCGGGAGAGTGCGGAGAAGGCCATTCAGTTAAAAATCAAACAACGGGAAGAAGGGTAAAGGTACCATGGAAGAAGAGGATTTTGAGCTGCCAGATCTTCCCCGGATTGATAAAGGACCTCCTCCAGACTGTCCAATCTGCGGCGACCCGATGGGGTTTATTGATGGAGATTGGGCCTGCGTCGACTGCAACGGAGAGCTCTTGGGACCGGAGACCGGCTAGCTGAGTCGTTCGTCATCGCCGTCCGTCAGGCGCAATTCCTAGAGCATGCAAATCATGCGACTGTTCGCTCGCTTCACGTCTCACGCTTCACGCAACCCGAGTTAGATGTTCCGCGTTGTCACCGGTCGGTTTCACCCATCTCTTGAGTCCGCGCTCATCGATCAGCTTCATCACGCACAGACTGACGACCTATTCGCTCCGGTTGCGATTCTTGTCCCATCAAGCACGCTGCTCGATCGCATCAAACGGCTCCTTAGTGCTGAGCGAAACTGCGCGCTGCTCAATGTCCACCTTTTTACCTTTCATCAGCTCGCCCTTCGCCTGGCAGATGAGATTCGCGGTCAGGATCGAGCGACGAGCATTCGTGTTGTCGACGATCTGTTCTTCGAGCAGCTTGTCCGCTATCTCACAAGGAATCGTCTCTCTGGGTTAGCGCCACTTCAACGGATCGGACATGCCTCAGGGACCTGGGCCGCTCTCTGGTCGAGCATTCGTGACCTGAAGGACGCCGGGGTTGATCCCACTGCCGCAATCCAAGGTGTCACAGAAGGGTATTTCGGCCAAGATGAACGCGATCAGCTCCAAGCCCTCTTCTCCTTGTATGCGGCTGTGGAAGAGGTGGGCACGACATTTGGGGTAGGGACGGATGATGACTTTGCTGAGTCCTTGATTCCGTTCGTTTCATCGTCCCCCTTCCTGGCGTCACTCACGCATCTGTTCTATTACGGATTTTACGATCTCACGCAGGTGCAACTCTCGTTGCTTGAAGCCGTGCGTGTAACGGTGCAGACCACACTCTTCTTTCCCCTGGAACAAGACACCTCCTACGCGTTCGCGCAACGCTTCCTCGATCGGCATATCAACCCTCTCGGCGCAGGTCCGAATGCCTGTGTGACTTTGCCGCGACCAGATGTGGCTGTTGGTGGCAATCCTGTGACGCTCTCGATTTCCAGCGTCATCGGGGCGGAAGAGGAATTGAGTTCCACCTGTCGTCAGATCCTCGATCTTGTCGAAACGAACGGGTATCGATTTGATGAGATCGGCGTCGTGGCCAGGACATTGGACCCCTACAGCGGGTTGTTGAGAAGCGTATTCGACCGGCATTGTATTCCATTCGTGACGAATGGAGGCACTCCGCTGATCCAGGAGCCGCTCTGCAAGCTTCTCTTGCAGCTGGCTTTCCTGCCCATCAATGATTTCTATGGCACGACGGTTCTCGACCTCATTGCTTCGCCGCTCTATCGATCGTTCAACCCATTGGACGGGAGTCCTCACTATCGGCCTGAACAATGGAAGGCCATGGTCTCTGCGCTCCGTATCACCCATGGCCGTGATGAATGGGAGCGGGTGAAACGGGCAAGCCAGTCCGTGCTGACGCTGCAAGATGAACGTGATGGAGAGGTCCAGGGAGGATCACTGGATGTGGCCCCGGAAGTGGCGGCTCTGTGCTGGCAGGTCGTAGAAGAATTGTTCCATTCCTATGAAACGGTGCCTACTCAGGCGACGATCCGAGAACACGTGGATACGCTTGAGCAGCTGGCTTCACGCCATCTGTTTCATCAGGGGGCTGAGGGTTCAGAAACGGATAGCTTTGGTGATACGCGGTTGTATTCGATTTGGCAGGCTATCGAACAGACCTGGGATGGATTACGGTCGCTCGATATTCTTGGAGAAGAACTGTCTTGGGTGGAATTTGTTGAACTGCTGCAGCATGCGTTGGAGCGCGCTTCTGTGCCGGTGAGTTCCATCTCCAATCAAGGTGTCACCGTACTCGATGCGATGGCTGCGCGCGGCACTCCCTTCAAAGCACTGTTTGTCATCGGACTGAATGAGAAGCACTTTCCCCGTTATATTCGCGAGGATCCCTTTCTGCGCGATCGTCATCGTGGAGTCCTCGATAGCACGCTGGGATTTAAAATCGATGAAAAGTTAGCCGGCTATGACGAGGAGACATTGCTGTTCACTCTGCTCTGTCAGGCTGCAACCCGGCGGCTGTCTCTGTCGTATCAACGGGCTGACGAAAATGGGCGTGTGTCCGTCGTCTCGCCCTACGTCGAGCAGGGAGCTCGTCGGCTCGGTCAACTTGAGTGTCCGGTGGAGACGGTTCCTCGCCGCCTGACAGATCGAGTGGCCCACCGGCCTGCGATACGCCAGTATCTTCCTCCCAGGGAATTCGCGAGATGGATGGTATTGCAAGGGCAGGATCCCGCTTCGTTCCTGCAGGTTATGGGGGAGGATGTTGAGTTGTTGAGTCATGCCGTCATGTCAGTAGCGGGAATCGAACAGGATGTGCCGTCGCTCACGCTGTTCGATGGACAGACCGGGCCGCTTCCGTCCCACTGGTCACGGATGATGCGGCGAGGGGTGGCTCCGACCCCGCTTGAACGGTATGCCCGCTGCCCGTTCCAGTATTTTGGGACGGACGTGCTGCGGCTTGAGCCAGTTCGTTTGGCGGTAGGGAAAGAACCGGATGCCCTGGTGATCGGTATCCTGCTCCACTCGGGACTGCGCTGCGCGTATGAGTCGCTTGTTGGAAAGGGATGGCCTGCCGCTGCATTGCCGTACGATATCGTTCGTCAAGTTGCTGAGACGGCCGTGGTCAAGGCGGCTGCGGAGTGCGAGAGAGAGCATCCGCCCGGACATTTTCTCCTGTGGGAATTGGCGAAGGAACAGGCCGTTACCTTCGTGCTCGCAACGATTGCTTCGGATCAAGCATCCTATGCTGAGTTGCCCTATCAGCCGATTGCTTTTGAACTGGAGGCGAGCGGCACCCTGTCGCTTGTGGTTGAGGAGGAATCAGTCGAGTTGAAGATTCAAGGCCGTCTGGACCGGCTCGACCGACATCGAGACAGCGGCGTTCTTCGAATCATCGACTACAAATATAAGACCGGTAGCGTCATGAAGACGGAGGACCGGAATCTCCGCCAGTCGGCGGTGCGAGGTGCTCGGCTGCAACCGCCGTTCTATGCTCGTCTGGAACTGGCCGAGTTGGGAACCACAGAAGAGGTGCAATTGCTCTTTCTCGCTCCCAATTGGCCGAAGCCAATCAATCGTTCAATGTTTGCAAAACGGGATCAGTCTGGAAACGTTGGTGCGTTGATCCAAGACACGATCGAGAGGCTGGTGACCGGCCTCAAGGCTGGTCAGTTCTTTATCCTGCCCGGCACCTACTGTGAGACGTGTGAGTACCGGGTGGCCTGTCGGCGTGAACATCAGTTGACCTGGTGGCGGTCGTATCGTGCACCGGAGTCCAAAGATCTTCGATCTTTGCGGGCGATCAAGGTGCAGGATGAGTAACCACCACGAGATTTCTGATCGTGCCGCCCGCGAAGCTGCCGAAACCACATTTGATCGGAATGTCGTTGTGATTGCCGGGGCGGGAACCGGCAAGACGACGCTCTTGGTCAATCGCCTTGTGCATCTGGTGATGAAAGAGCCACGCCCAGTGTCCATCACGCAGGTTGTCGCACTGACGTTTACAAACAAAGCGGCGATGGAAATGAAGGTGCGCTTGCGTGAGCGGTTGACGTGGCTGGCCGATCCCAGAACCGATGGGGCACGGCTACAAGATGGTGGAGCCGTCTCGGCTCAGGATCTGCAAGAACGCTATGGGATCACCAGGGATGAGATTGCGGTTCGAGCCCATGCTGCGCTGGTCGATATCGAAAAATCACAAATTGGGACGTTGCATAGTTTTGCCGCGCACCTGCTGCGACTGCATCCCCTGGAGAGTGGCGTCGATCCGGATTTTCAAGAAGACGACGGTTTGCAATTCGAAGAGTATTTCACGCAAGCGTGGGATGTGTGGATCGATCAGGAGCTGAGTCGACAAGGGAGGAATCATGAGCAGTGGCGTCGCCTGTTGGGTGTGACGACACTTGAAGAGATCCGAGCCCTTGCGTATGCACTCTCCAGCGAGCTTGTAGATCTTCAGGCTGTACAATCACAGTTGGCCCAGGACTCAGTGAATCCGAGTGTCATCCGGTGGGTTGGTGAACGCGCAGACAAGGCTCACGCGTTGCTGAAGTCCTACGATCGTCCCAAACGGCGAAAGATTGAGGAGATGCTTGGGGCGTGTCTGTCGTTGCTGACTCAGGTGGCGAACGAAGGCTCCTGTGCTCTCCCACGGTTGGATGTCTCGACTCGTGACTGGCTCAGCAAGGACATCGGGAGTAAGGTCAAGGATTGGGATGAAGCGGAGTTCCAGGAGGCCAAACGACTCATTGAAACTAGCCAGGCCCTCTTGGATGTCGATCACAGTCTGTTTGGTGATCTGCTGAAGCTCCTCGGTCCACTGGTTGAGTCGATCCGCTCATCATTCGTGGACAAAGGGTGGTTGTCGTTTGACGGTCTGCTGGCGAGGGCAAGAGGTCTCCTCCACGCGCATCCCAGAGTCAGGGAAGGAATCAAGCGAGAGTATCGGGCGGTGCTGGTCGATGAGTTTCAGGATACCGATCCGATTCAGTACGAAATCATTCTTGCGGTGTCGGAGCAGCTCGGCTGTCATGAGACCGCATGGCAGGCTATGAGGCTGGATCCCGGGAAGCTCTTTATTGTCGGAGACCCCAAACAATCGATCTATGCGTTTCGTCGAGCAGACATTGAGGCCTTCGATCGGGTGGTGGACAAGATCACCCAAGGTGGTGGTGTCATCCAAACGCTAACGACCAATTTTCGCAGCGCCGCAGCCGTGCTCAACCCAATCAACGACATCTTTGACCGACTCTTTGTCCACCACCCCCTCGTGCAGCCGGCCAATGTTCGGCTTGAGGTACGCCCACAACGTCGTTCTTCAACCATGGAGGGGGGAGTCCAGCTCTTGGTGGCGACTCCAGCTGATGCGCATGAACCCTTCGATGCGGATCTCGCCGTACGAGCTGAAGGAGAAGTGTTGGCACGATGGTTGAGAGATGAGATCCTCTCACGCCCTCATACTGCGGCAGGCCATGTCGCCTTGCTTTTTCGAAAGCTCACCCAGGCCGATGCCTACCTCGACGCCTTGCGCCGGCACAACATTCCCTATGTGATTGAAGGGGAGAAGCATTTTTATCGGCGCCAGGAAGTGATCGACCTGGTGAATGTGCTTCGAGTGCTTGACCATCCGCACGATCACATTGCCCTGACGGGACTGCTGCGTTCCCCGTTAGGAGGTTTGACGGATCGCGAAGTGTTTGAATTCCATGAGGCTTCCCAATTGGAGTATAGGCTCCGGACCGGTCTCGACTCGTTCGACCACCCGAGGGCTGCGGTGATTCGCCGCCGCTATGAACAATTAGCCTGGCTCCATCAGGCCGTTCCCTCGGTTCCACTGGCTGACGCGATCCAATTGATCTTCGATCGGCTCCCGCTCTTGGAGGCCGCCGCTGCCTCCCTGCATGGTGAACAAGCCGTCGCCAATTTACTGAAAGTGAAACACACAGCTGCCTCGCTTGCCGAACGGGCCACGATGACGTTGAGTGCGTTCATCGAGTTGATGGTGACGCGATTGGACGAACAACCGGAAGAGGCAGAAAGTCCGTTGGCTGAAGCATCTTCCGATGCCGTGCAAATCCTGACGATCCACAAGGCCAAGGGATTGGAGTTTCCCATCGTGGTCTTGCCGGGACTGCACCAGGGAACAGGACGGGACCGCACGGTGCCCCATGTGGCGTACGATTGGTCGAGCGGTATCTATGGATTGTCTCTCGGGTCAAAACGCACGATCGGGGCGGTGCTGGCTCAGGCAAAGTTTGCCGTACGAGAAGAGGCCGAACGACGGCGAGTGTTCTACGTCGGGATGACGAGGGCCAAGGAGCTGTTGGTGTTGTCCGGAGGGAAGGTGGCGCGATCGGTCGGAGAAACCACGTTCCAATGGCTGCAGCAAATTGGCGAAGGGCAGGTTGGCGAGATGGCCACACGGCAACTCTCGATCGGAGCGAGTATCCTTCCCCATCGCGTCGCACATGCGCCGGAGCGAACCTGGCAGCGCCGGGTACATACACCAGAGGATCCGGCTATCTCGATTGATGTGTTATCAATTGCCAGACTGTGGGAGGAGCGGAAACAACGGTGGAGCGCTGTCGCGGAGACAGAATGGCATGTGACACCGACCGCATTGATTCGACAAGAAGTGCCACGCGAGCCTCTTCCCGTTCACAATGGTCAATCCCGTGACGTAGGACGACTGACAGGGATTGCCGCGCATCGGGTCTTGGAGCGATGGAATTTTTCGTCACCGGCGAGTGGATTGATTGAGCAGATCGGTCCAGTCCTCCGGACGGTGCTCCAACCTGAGGAACAGTCCTTGCTGCCGGCCGTGACAGACTCGCTTCATGGACTGTTCCTAGCATTTGGTGGATCGCCTCTCTATGACAGGCTTCGGTCATCCCAGATTGTAGGCCGTGAGGTGCCGTTCACGATGCCCTGGGGTGAACGGCAGGTCATGGAAGGGGTCATGGATCTGCTCTATCGATTAGACGGAGAACTCTGGATCGCGGACTATAAGACGGATGTCGTGTCATCTGATCAGGCAGTCGTTCGAGCCGAGCAGTACCGAACCCAGGGAGAAGTCTACAAGGCGGCGGTGCGACAACGTTTGAAACTGGAGCCACGCTTTCATTGTTTGTTCCTGCGCTGTGCGACTGCTGTAGAGTTGTAGATTGTGCATATGGCCAGGCATGACCATATTTCTTCCGAGGCCTTCGCCAAGCTGGTTCAACAGGCCATTGCCGACCTGCCGCTTTCCTATGCCAGGTTGATGGAATCAATCGCGGTCGTGGTCGAGGAGGAGCCATCGAAGGAAGTCCTTGAAGATCTGGGGCTTGAGAGCGAGGATGATTTGCTTGGCCTCTATCAGGGCCAGTCGCTGGCGGCTGATTCATTTTTTAGGTCGGGAGGGGAGCCGCCACCTCAGATTTGTATCTACCGCGGGCCGATTCTCAGGCTCTGTGAGAGTCCAGAGGAAGTGGTACAGGAAGTATACGACACCGTTGTCCATGAACTCGGCCATCATGTGGGCCTGAACGATGACGAGATGCCGTACTGAATTCAGTGCTGAGACGTGAGTGCTGTGAGCTGAGTTTCTTTACTCAGCACTTTGTACTCAGGCCACAGCACTGTTAAGAGTGTGCAGGTTTTTGTCTAGCTCGCTGGTAGCCCAAGATCAGCATGAGGACTCCGACCAGCACCATTGGTACCGAGAGGATCTGGCCCATGGTAATCGGCCCAAAAATAAAGCCCAAGTGCTGATCCGGTTCACGGAACAATTCGACGATGAGCCGGCTGATACCGTACCCGGTGATGAAGGTCCAGAAGATCGTCCCAGGCGGGGTCGGTCGCCGATCAATCAACCACAACACCGTGAACAGTGTCAGCCCTTCCAGCGTTGCCTCATACAATTGGGAGGGATGGCGGCAGGCGGGCCCTCCCCCGGGAAAGACCATGCACCAGTCCACATCGGTTGCCCGGCCGAAGAGCTCACCATTGATAAAATTCCCAATTCGTCCGCACCCCAAACCGATCGGTGTGACCGAGGCCGCGAGGTCTGCGACGGTGTAGACGGGAATCCCCTGCTTTCGGCTGAACCAGATCAGGGCGAGGATCGTCCCCAAGAGCCCGCCGTGAAAGGACATCCCTCCCTCCCACACTGCAAGAAGTTTCAGGGGGTTTTGGCTGTAGTATGAAAAGTTATAGAAGAGCGTGTAGCCGATCCGTCCTCCAAGAAACACGCCGAAGGCGGCATAGACAACCATGTCATAGATCTGGTCCTGCCGGATCGCCAACTCCTTCCTCGTCGCCTTCCGCCGAATGAGAAAATACGCAGCGGTGAGCCCGATCAGGTACATCAGCCCATACCAGCGAAGCTGAATGGGGCCGAGAGCGACAATAACCGGATCTAGATTGGGGTAAGGAAGCGCGGCTGGGGGGGCCATCAAGATTTTTCCAAGACCGTGCTGTGCAAGAGCATGCCGTTCTCTATAAAGGAAGACGAACCGGAAGTCACGCGCCAGACTCTGCGGGAGCTAGGCAAGACTTGCCCGTGGATAATACGGAGGCGCACGTATCAATGCAAGTGCATCGGCGATGAGAAATCTTTAACGTTGTATGGCCGGCAAATCGGCTTCCCTGGCTGCTAGGCAAGGATCGGCACGAGACAGCTGTTGGATTTCTGAGACGGCTGTGCCCAGATTTGTTGAGAAAAGGAGACCAAAAATTAGTCATTCCTCATTGACAAAAAACGCCCTCCGCGATTTTTCACGGGAATCGGCTTCTCAACGCCGCATTGGACCTTGGCACGGAGCATGCTGATAGTTCTTCCAAGGGAACAGGGTGCGAAGCGGTCTTCAGGCTTATTCACCATTATGAGGAGGTTCACCATGTCGGAGCAGCAGAAGCAAGTCGCCAAGGTAGCTGCATTCATCGCTGGTGGGGCGGTCATTGGGGCAGGGCTCGGGCTCCTCTTTGCTCCACAGACCGGAGTCGAGACCCGTCGAACGATCAGCCGCTATGCTCGAAAGGCACAAGCCCAGACCAATCGCTGGGGGCGGGCCGTCAAGTCAGGAATGGAAGAAGTGCTGAACCGTAAGCCTGAAAAAGAGAAAAGTTGTGAAGAAGGGCGGCCACAACTCGTAGCAATGATGAACTGATTGCCCCGACGACCATCGGTAGTAGCTCGGCCTGGCGCCTCCCTCTGGGCGGTGCTGGCTGCCTGCTACCGCTGGTCCACGGGAATGCGAATGCTGATGGCTCCCGCGAGTGCCCCTGTCTGAGCTCCTTCCCTTGGATAGCCGGAAATATCCAGGATTCCTTTCGGACTTCCGTGGCAGGCAAGACAATCCTCCGAATAGTACAGCGGCGTCATTACCCGAAGGGTCGCCCCCCCATCTACCCACTCGCTGATGGGAGGGCCTGCTATCGGCTGTGCGGCCAGTTGCACTAAGATCTTCCGTTCATAGGCATCCGGGGCATTGTGTAAATTCCTTGGGTCGAGGGTGGTCTGTTTGATTGTGACTTTTGATCGCGCAGAGAACTTCCGTGCTGCCTGACTGCCGAATGTGGCGGGTATAAAGTTCTTGTATCCGATCCCCCGCTGGTTGATGACGAACTGGGCGTCCGCGACGACTTCCTTGCTGGTGCGCAGGAGGAGCGACAACAAAGCCTGAGTAGGGGCCGGCAACGAGGAGGGAGAAGCCCCTAGGTTTATGTGAGTCTGACGAGAGAATTCTTCCAGGACTGACCGCTCAAAGACCTCAGGCGTGAATCCCTTGTCGCCTTTGCGTGGATCGTTGATCAGCGCTTGGTTTTGCTCGACGACGACACGTCCCGCATTGAGGAAGGTGGCCAAGAGTTCCGCCGCCTGTTCAGTCTCAGCTTGGGCCCCCTGGGCCCAATTAGTCAGGCCACCGAGGAGCGCAGCGATTAGGCTCAGAGAGAGAAACAGCTGTGAGGGCATGATGATCACTGCCTCCGTAACGTTATCGTGCTTCGGCACCTTCGGCCAACCGGCATTGTCCCTGGTCATAGTGGTCAGGAACCTGTGTCACTTCAAGGGGTAAGCCCTCGGTCGTTGCCCGCCGGGTGGGTGCATATTCCTCGTCGATCCAGCGATGGCGCATCTGGGCCAATCGTCCGGACTCCTCCAAGCGAAACAAGAGGTTATTCAAGAACCACTGCAAGCGTCTGTGTTCTTCACTGGTGACGATCGAGAGGTCGTCGCGCGTGAGGAGCAAGGGAGAGCCGTCGGGCTTGGTCAACGGGGACCACTCCTGCCAGACGCGCTTGCTGACGTATTCGATGATGGAATGTTTGGAGAAAATGACATCGATGGTTGGGTCTCTTGTTTCAATGGCGGCGGGAAGCGAGTCGCAGACGACCAGGCGGATCTGTGAGAGGTTTGCCTGGGCATAGAGATGAGCCGAGCGACCTTTCTGCACCGCGATCGTCAAGCCGGCAAAGGCCTGCTGGACGGCTGCGAGAGTGTCCCATTTCGCGGAGCGCTGTGCGAATTGTGTCTGGATGCGCTCAGCAATCTTGGGGTTGTGGATGATGGCGGCAAGTCCGTCGTCGCGTAGGTAAGGAGCTGAAAACCACAATCCGGCCGGCTTTGTTCCGGGTACGGTTCCGCTCACGGATGAGACGAAAAGATCGAGTTGCCCTTCGTTCATCTTGATGAAGAGATCCGGAAACCGAGTGACATGGAGGGTGGGAACAATAGACGCCTGCTTACCGCAGTGAACCGTGAGGGCGTCCGCGACCTCTCGGATCAGCTCGATATCCAGTCCTGTGACTCGAATCCCCTCATCTGTATACATGGCGGGGAAAATGAACGGGCGAAACGGCTCAACCGATATGCCCACACGCAATCGTCCACGTGCACAGATTGCAGACAATTCGTCTTGGGTCAATGGGTGGACCATGGTGACAGCATCGTAGAGCAGGCCACAGCCTTGCAGAAGCAGAAGAGCCAATCCAAGAACGATGCGGTGCCGCCAATGGCCGCGCGTCTTATCCTCTAACCATCCGATCATTCGTGTGATGGAGTTACTCGATTGCATAGCGAGTATCCGAATTACAGGCGCACTCCGATTGTGAACCGCCATTGCTGGGAGAGATCAGACGCACCTTTAAAATCGATTTCAAACCGCGTGTACTGAAGTCCCATATCCACTGAGAATCCACGAGCGACCGGGAATCGCACGCCTACCTGCCCTCCGTAGAGATAGCCGGGCGAGGCGTCGCTCCGTCCGGGGAGAGTGCCGCCAATCAGGGTGCCGACGTAGGGGACTGCTCGCTCCTCAAGCGGTCCGAACAGCACATGTCGGATGATGCGGTTGATCGGCCTGGTCCGAGGGAAATCCAGGACATCGATGAAATTATTCCATCGGGGGTTCAGGAACAGCGAATGTTGGTCCGTCACAAACGTCGGGGTATGGTGGCTGTAATATTGATAGACGGTTCGCATTTCAAGTGCCCCATACCGAAGGGCCGTGATTCCGACCTGCGCCGCGATAACTCTGGCTTGAGGCGCAAAGGTGCGCTGGTTGAACGAAATATCAAAGTTAAAGGGGCGAAGCGGCAGAATGTCGAGTACAGCTTCCTGGCCGGCTGCTGTCTGTGGT
>JACCEA011137745.1_pt1 | contig 14696 bp, 9 predicted proteins | sample 7449851 | NCBI WGS metagenome assembly JACCEA01 (sample SAMN15323453, study PRJNA562643) | freshwater metagenome | isolation source: river surface water | place: USA:Blue River Watershed | collected 2017-08-18 | reverse complement strand
CAATTTGTTTTTCTTAGTGTCATAGTTATAATTCAAACCCGCCGCATACGAATCGGTCAAACCTTGCCCACGGCCGCCACCTATTGGAATCGATAAGTCTTCATCGCCTTCATCACCACCAAAGTAGAAGTATCGGCCACCACCGCCAAATCCAAAGTCGGCGTTATCATTCCAATTAAACGATTGACTACCTCTAAAGTCCTGAAAATCATCAAAACCCATACCCACTTGGTTCGTATTATTTCCCAGTCCAATCAATGAAAACTGGTTCTTTTGGTCGAATTTATTATAATTCCCTTTCATTTCCATGCGTTCTTTATCACCAATTCCAGCTGTAACTTTTCCAAAACCACCTTTCTTAAATTCGTCTTTTAGCTCCAAATTCATGGTTTTTTCTTTCTTTCCATCGTCTATACCTGTGGCTTTGGCTTGTTCGGTTTTGTCGTTAAAAACCTGTACTTTTTTGATAGCCTCTGCCGATAAGTTTTTAGTTGCCATTTTGGTGTCTCCCCCAAAAAACTGCTTACCATCAACCGTTACCCGTTTTACGTCCTGCCCTTGGGCTTTAATATTTCCATCTTGGTCAACCGACATTCCTGGAAGTTTTCGTAGTAAATCTTCAACCGTTGAGCCAGGTGGGACTTTAAATGAAGCTGCATTATACTCGACCGTATCACCTTTGATACTAAGCGGAGCTTTAGCTGTACGAACTACCACCTCATAAAGCTCTTTCATAATGGGTTTTAGCTGGATTTTTCCTAAATCAGTCACAGCACCTTCGGAGGGTGTAAACTCTTGCTGATAAGGTAAATAGCCCATATAAGAAATCTTCAATAGGTATGTGCCACGCTTCACACCTTTGATTTCAAATTGCCCATCGGTTTCGGTGCGACCATAACTTACCAATGCCGAGTCTTTAGGCGTAAGCAACATAATAGTGGCCGATGGGAGTGTTGTATTCGAAGAGTCGATGACAATACCTTTGACCGAGATTCTTGCTGGATTTTGGGCAAATGCCGCTCCGCACGTGAGCAAAAATAGGCATAGCATTGCCCGAGTGATAGTAATAGCTTTTTTCATAAAACGTGTTTTTTGAATTTTTGTGGTGGAAACTATTTTTAATGAGTCGTATTTTTTTAATCAATGTTGCACCAAGTTTTTGTAGATGGTACATTCTTTTCATTGAGCTAACTTACTTGATTGGCTAAAAAAAGTTACAATCGACTACGTAAATTTTTCGTAAAACTATTGTAAATGCCAACCGAGAAAATAAAAGTGTGTTGAAACGATGGGAATTTGTGATGAAACCCGCGGTTTTTACCAATTATTAAAGTTCTTAGAAGTAAATAAATGAAGTAAACACGAACAAAAATTGGAGTTTAGAGAAGGTAGTGGCTTTTTCATAAAAGTGTTTGACGGTTAATTGTGTATAGAAAAATTAACTAAGTATTTAGTTGATAACGATGCGAAAGTATCAATATTTTAAATACCAGAAAAAAATTTAAGATAATTTAAGAAAATTGAGTGAGTGGTAAGAAGCAGAAGATATTGTTGAAAAAGGAAGATTAAGGTAAATAGTGGTGGAATATACCCACCGTTTCGGAAATATATTTAAGCGTCAAATTTACATCGAAAACATAAAAATGATAAGTAAGATGAGATTGACCAGGGGAATGATACTTACTCTGAAGGCAAAGTCATACTTTTGACGAAAATAAGCTACCCAAGAAATAACTTGGCAGATGATAATGACCACTGGTAAGGCCAGCATTGTAATAAATACTCGCCAAAGGCTGGGATTTTGCCCAGAATTAAAAATCATAGGAGAGGTCATGGCACCCAGAATGGCAGGAACAAGACCTAATAATAATAGAACATTTAAGATAATAGTGGCTATTTTCATGTTTTTATAGGGATAGGTAAATTCAAATTTACTAATTTATTACATGCAAACCTATATCTATAAATGGTTTTATTAACTCTTGGGAGGCATCTGTCACCAAATATTGGATAATATTTATCGGAGCAAATTTCAGGTATTTGTCTTTTCCGAGTTTACTCGAATCACAAAGTAGATAGGTCTGCCGAGCATGAGCTGCCATTGCTGTTGTTATTTCAGCCTCTTTTTCACTGGCAGCACTCAAACCATTTTCTACCGAAATACCATCCACCCCCATAAAAGCTTTGTCGGCTTGGTAGCGTCTGATGTGCTCTACGGCAATTTGTCCGTGAATAGCTTGGCGTTTTGAATCGAGTTCACCTCCAATTAGATTTAGAGAAACCTCAGTGTTTGATAATTCATAAGCTACTGGTAGTGAGTTTGTTATGACTTTTATTCGTTTGTTTTTGATGAATTGGCATAGCCTAAATACGGTGCTTCCACAATCCATAAAAATTATATCGCCGTCTCTGATTTCTTGTGCTGCCAGTCGGGCAATGTAGTCTTTCTGCTCAATATTAGCCGCAATTTTCTGGTCAAAACTTGCTGGAATATTTGCTAAGCTGAGTTTCATGGCACCACCGTGCGTGCGAAAAATCATTCCATCGGCGGCCATTTGAGCCAAATCTCTACGAATTGTTATTTCGGAGGTTTCAACCTTGAGAGCTAATTCTTTTACGTCAACTTCGCCTTGTTCTTCTACGATTTTTAATATTTTCTGCTTTCTGCTTTGATAACTCATTTCTTTTTATGAATATTTGTTCAAATATAATCAAATTTAATCATAAGTAATCATTATGAATCCTAATGTTAAAGTTATAGAAGAAAAAATACTATCTGATGATTGGTATATATTAAAAAAAATAATTTTTGAGTATAGAAATAAAAAAGGGGAATGGAATATTCAATCTCGTGAAGCTCACGACCGAGGAAATGGAGCCGTTATCTTACTATATAATAAAATTGCTCAGACTGTTATTCTGACAGAACAATTTCGGATGCCAACGTATATTAATGGTAATGAAACGGGAATGTTAATTGAAGCCTGTGCTGGGTTATTGGATAGAGATAACCCTGAAGAGTGTATTAGACGAGAAACCGAAGAAGAAACGGGTTACAGGATTGGCGAAGTAAAAAAGATTTTTGAGGCTTATATGTCGCCAGCATCGGTTACAGAGGTATTGCATTTTTTTATAGCAGAATACACCAAAGACATGAAAATTAATGAAGGGGGAGGAGTAGAAGATGAGCAAGAAAATATTGAAGTATTAGAGATGAACTTTGATAAAGCCCTTGGCATGATAAAATCGGGTGAAATTAAAGATGGTAAAACAATAATATTACTACAGTATTTGAGAATTAATAATATACTGTGATAAAAACCGCAACTTTTTATAGACTTAAAAATTATCTGAATGTGTTTCGGATAAAATATAAATGCTTGAATTACAGTATATTACTGATTTGAGTAAAAAAACTTTAAATATTTTTCAGAAAATTTGGCATCAGATTTGTAAAAAATTAAAAAGAGTGTTTTATATTTGCACTCCCAAACGGGAAAGGAGAGGTGCCTGAGTGGCCGAAAGGAGCAGTTTGCTAAACTGTCGTACGTCTAAAGCGTACCGCGGGTTCGAATCCCGCCCTCTCCGCAAAAAAACTTTAAAAAGTTTTTGTGTAAAAGTTTGAAATAAAAAAAATAATTTCTACTTTTGCACTCCCAAACGGAAACAACCTCGCAAGAGATTTCCAGCTCGGGGTGTAGCGTAGCCCGGTATCGCGTCTGCTTTGGGAGCAGAAGGTCGTCAGTTCGAATCTGGCCACCCCGACAAAATAAGTAACAAATAGCATTAAAAGCCTCAAAATTGTATGATTTTGAGGCTTTTTTGTTTATTTTGACTCGCTGTCCGCATGTATTCAAACCATATCATTTCATATTGTATGTGCCCTATTCGGTGCCCTCATTTTTTGATTACATTTGTGCGATAAGATGTATTAAATGTTTGATTATCAAACACTTATGTCATTCTGTTTGATTCGCTTTGATTTCATTTTGTGACCTGTAAAAGTAGAGAAACAAGAAGCAAAGCTAAATCATTTCAAATTACATCAAACAAAACAAATTATGAGCAGTAGGCAAGCAACTTCCTTTGGCGTGTCATTCTTCATAAATACGTATAAAGAGAAAGATGGAAAGCTACCCATCTATGCAAGAATCACCGTTGATGGTAAACGTGTAGATTTATTAATCAAAAGAGATGTTGAAAAAGGTAATTGGGACGATGGTAAAGGCTCGGTTAAAGATTTCTATCACCCAAATTTATGCGAGAGTTCTTCAAGATAAATTAAGTGAAGAAATGAAGAATCTTGAAGAATGACTTGAACAAAAGCGAATAAAAATTCCCCAACGAAAAACGTGAACGTAGGCTTTTGCTTTTCCTGATTAGCTTTTCGAGTCGCCAGAAAAAATGTTTACATTCGGCAGGTTTATTAGTAACTTAGTTTGTGAAACTACCATAGCCACACAGTTTGAAGCAAGCTAAACCATTATAATGGTTTTTTTTAAGATGAATTTCGAAAATAAACCAAACTCTTGTAACATTTTTAATAGTTATTGTTCATTTTTTGAATGCATCTCCCCAAGAGATAAAATAATTTTGTTGAATGAAGAATATATTTTTAAAAACTTTATTTACTGCATTTATTCTACTTGTTGCCAACTCATGTTCTTATCAACAAGAACACCAATACCGTATTGTGTTTTTGCAATGCTGCCATGACGAATGGCGAGATGTGATGAATAGCGAAATGAAAAGAGAATTGGCTTTTCATCCAGAAATAAAGTTGGAAATTGTTGATTCTTACAGTAATACAGAAAAACAAGCTGAACAAATTCGGGCTCTCGCCAAACAAAAAATAGATTTACTCATTATCACTCCCAATGAAGCTAAACCGCTTACTGATGCCATAGAAGATGTCTATAAAGCAGGTATTCCTATTGTTTTTGTTGACCGAAAGACTGATTCTGAGCAGTATTCTGCTTTTATTGGTGCTGATAATTATGAAATAGGAAAAACTGCTGGCAAATTTATTGCCAGTCAATTTAAAAATCGAGGTAATATTATTGAGATACAATTAGAAATGACCTCTTCGCCAGCAACTGAACGAAATCGAGGATTTATTGATGCTATTACCTCAACACCCAATCTTAAAATAGTAGAAACGCTCGAAACAAAAAATGGCTTAGTGGACATCAATGCCCACATACCACGCATCTTAAACGAGCATCCCGAAACTAATATTGTTTTTGCACATACCGATTTTCTTGCTTTAACTGCTTACAATGCCGCCCAAAAAGAAGGGAAAGCCAAAGATTTATTCTTTGTCGGCATTGATGCTATTCCTGTAACAAAGGGTATACAAGATGTAAAAAAAGGTATTTTGAATGCCACATTATTGTATCCTACTGGTGGAGCAGAAGCGATTCAAACGGCAGTGAAAATTCTAAAAAAACAGCCATTTGAGAAGGAAAATAAACTTTTAACTAATGTGATAACATCGGATAACGTAGATATAATGTTATCACAAATTCAGAAAATAAAAGAACAACAGGTCGAAATTGAGAGAGAAATATTAAAAATCTCAGAATTAAACAAAACCTATTCGTCTCAGCGAAACAGGCTTTATTTTATTAGTGCTCTACTTACGATTGTGGTAATTTTGGGTGCTTTTTTGTACTTTCTTTTGCAAGAAAAACAATATTCCAATAAGATTTTGGAAGAACAAAATTTAGCAATTCTTGAACAAAAAAATGAAATAGAAAAAGTATCGCTTTTAGCTCGCAAAGCAACCGAAGATAAAATACGATTTTACTCCTATATTTCGCACGAATTTAAAACGCCTCTTAGTCTTATCCTTACGCCTACCGAAGATTTGATTCAACGAAAAAGCACCGACATCAAAGAAACTCGTAGTACACTTCAATTGATTTATAAAAATGCTAATCGACTTTTGCGGCTCGTTGACCAACTTTTGGAAATGAGAAAATTGGATGCTGGAAAAATGGAATTAGAATTGAGCCAAAATGATTTGGTTGCATTTATCAGAGATATTGTGGGCGATTTTGGCGTGAAAGCTAAACAAAAACACATTGACCTTCAATTTATAAGCCCTTTTAAGGAATTATTATTTGCTTTTGATACCGAAAAATTAGATAAAGTCTTATTCAATATCATTTCAAATGCTTTTAAATATACGCCTGATGGTGGATTGATTCATGTTTCGATTTTAAAAAATACCGATAAAATCGAAATAAATATAGCCGATAATGGCATAGGTATGAATGCAGAAGAAAAAGCCCACGCTTTTGATTTATTTTATAGAGGAAACAAAAATATTCCGTTAGGAACAGGCTTGGGCTTGGCACTTTCACAAGAATTTGTAACGCTACATGGAGGAGAAATTATAATAAATTCGGAAAAAGACAAAGGCACAACTTTCAAGATTAATTTACCTATTATTGAATCTAAGCAGGTTTGGGAAGAAAAAAAAGCCATTAATTCTTCAAAAAGAACAGAGGAATTTGAAGATAGCGAATCCCCAATCAGTATAAATGACTTCAAACATACGTTTGAGAATACAATCATTCTTATTGAAGATAACCAAGATTTAAACCTATTTTTGGGTCAAAAGTTAGAAAAACAGTATAATGTTGTTACCGCAGAAAATGCTGAACGAGGTTGGCAAGAGATTCTGTCGTATATTCCTGATATTATTATCTGTGATGTAATGTTACCTGGAATGGACGGTTTTGCTCTTACCCAAAAGGTAAAGTCAGATTTTAGAACCTCACATATTCCAGTTATATTATTGACTGCTAAAAGTCAAATCGAAAGCCAGATTGAAGGTACGAAAGCGGGGGCTGATGATTATATTTTGAAGCCATTTAACCAACAATTATTGGAAGAAAAACTAAAGGGTTTGGTAGAAAACCGAGATAGAATGAGGCGGAGATTCTCAAATGAAGTTATTAATCCAAATCAATTACAGAAAGGAGAGCGAAGGTTTTTATTAGAATTTGAAGCATTAATCGAAAAAAATATCAAAGATAGCACACTTTCGGTTGAAAAGTTAAGTCAACAATTAGGTATGTCGAGAGTGCAGCTTTTTAGAAAAATATCGGCATTGACTAATAAAAATGTAGCTGATTATATTGCCGAGTACAAACTCCAAAAAGCAAAGATTTTATTAAAAGAACAAGAAAAAAACATTACCGAAATTGCCTACGAATTGGGTTTTAGTACCCCAAGTTATTTTACCACTTTCTTCAAACAAAAAACCAACCAAACGCCAACTGAATGGCGAAATGGGTGATTGTAACAATATTGATATTTCATGTTTCAATTATAAAAATTTATATCAAAAACATAAATAAGTGTTAATGTAAATGCTTGATTATAAGGTGTTTATTTAATTGTATCAAAATTGTAAGTATTTGAATAAATACTAAAATTTACCCTTAAAGCTTAGCCCTAATTTTGGTTCATCAAAAAAACTTAACAAGTTTGAAATGAATCAAAACCTCAAAATTTTCTTCTGGTCGCTTTCTGCCGCATTGGGTGGTTTTCTATTTGGCTTCGACACTGCCGTTATTTCGGGCGTTGAACAAACCCTCCAAAAACTCTGGAATCTCAGTGCCTTCGAGCACGGCGTTACAGTATCTATTGCCTTAATTGGTACAGTTATCGGCTCAGTAATTGGCGGTATTCCTGCCGAAAAATTAGGCAGAAAAAAATCACTTCTCATCATTGCATTACTTTATTTGGTTTCTTCACTCGGTACTGCCTACGCCGTTGATTGGCCAGTTTTCTTGGTTTTTAGATTTATGGGTGGGCTTGGCGTTGGTGTTTCATCGGTGGTAGCCCCATTATACATTTCCGAAATCGCTCCTGCCCACAAGCGTGGACGTTTGGTGGCAATGTTTCAGTTCAATATCGTTTTTGGAATTTTGATGGCCTATCTTTCTAACTATCTATTATCGGGTATCGGCGAAAACGAATGGCGTTGGATGTTGGGCGTACAGGCTTTTCCTTCTATTATATTTACCATTACAGTTTTATTAATACCTGAAAGCCCTCGTTGGTTGATTTTAAAAAGAGGCGATATTACCACCGCTCGCACAATCTTGAATACGATTGATAAAAATTCTGCTGAACAAATTATTGCTTCGATTAAGCAAAATACCTCAAAAATTCAGGTTTCGTTATTCCAAAAGGCTTACAGTAAGCCGATTATGTTGGCAGTTTTGTTTGCGGTATTCAATCAGGTTTCGGGCATCAACGCTATTATATATTTCGCTCCACGTATTTTTGAAATGGCAGGAATCGGCAAAGATTCGGCTTTACTTTCATCGGCTGGTATTGGTCTCATCAACCTCGTTTCTACACTTTTGGGTATTTCATTGATTGATAAGTTTGGTCGTAAAGCCTTAATGATTGTGGGTTCATGCGGACTTGTATTGACACTCGTTTTGGTTTCTCAAGCATTTTTTACGCAACGCATGGGCATGAATGTACCATTTTATCTATTCGCCTACATTGCTTTCTTTGCTTTCTCACAAGGTGCGGTTATTTGGGTATTTATCTCCGAAATTTTCCCTAATGAAGTTCGTGCCAATGGCCAAGCATTGGGCAGTTTTACACATTGGTTGATGGCAAGTATCATCACTTTCACTTTTCCTTATATAGCCGAAACCTTTGGTGGTGGAATCGTCTTTGCATTTTTTGCTTCAATGATGGTTTTGCAATTGCTTTTTGCATGGAAAATCATGCCCGAAACCAAAGGGAAATCTCTTGAAAATATTGATAACATTATTGTAGCACACTAAAAAATGAATAATAATCAAAAAAATATCGTCTGCTTCGGAGAAATGCTTTGGGATATGCTTCCTACTGGCAAAATGCCTGGTGGAGCTCCAATGAACGTAGCTATTCACTTAAAAAACTTTGGCAATAATGCCTCTATCATAAGTAGAGTGGGGACTGATGATTTAGGTACTGAATTGATAGATTTTGTGGAAGAAAATGGTCTAAATACGAAGTTTATCCAACACGGACAAACGCACTTAACTGGCGTAGTGAAAGTGAACATGGATGATAAAAACAATGTAAGCTACAAAATCGTAAAACCTGTTGCATGGGATTATATTTTGTTAGAAACAGAAGCACTGGAGGCTGTAAAACAGTCGGATTGTTTTGTTTTTGGAAGCCTTTCGGCAAGGTCGGAACAAACTTTTGAAACCCTCAAAAAACTTTTAGCGGATGCCAAATTCAAGGTGCTGGATATCAATTTACGCCCACCCCACTACAATAAGGTAACGATTGAGTATTTATTGAATAATACCGATTTGCTGAAACTCAATCATATCGAATTAGATGAAATCTCGGCTTGGTTTTTTACTTCAGAAACGATTCAAGAAAACTTGATTCGCTTATCAGAACTATTCAAAATCAAAACAATTTGTGTAACACTCGGCGAAGATGGAGCAATGCTGTTACACAACAACGAATTTTTCCAAAGCACTGGATTTGAAGTAGAAGTAGTGGATACTATTGGTAGTGGTGATGCGTTTTTGGCATCTTTTATCTCTAATTTCCTGAAAAATACACCCGTAGAAAACGCCCTTGTTGAAGCCTGTGCCATGGGAGCTTTGGTGGCTACGCATCATGGTGCATCGCCAGTCATTTCAAAAGAAGAAATTCAACTTTTAATGAATAAATCACTCAGTACGAGTCATGTTTAGTTTAACCTATATTTAATTAAAAACAATTCAAATGATGAAAAAAACTCTATTATCATTTATTGTAATGTTACTTTCATTACAATTGATTTACGCCCAACGTCAGGTTACTGGCACTGTCCGAGGAGGCGACAACAATGAGCCGCTCATCGGTGCAAGTGTGCTTGTGACTGGTACAAAAGTCGGTACAATTACAGATGCGAATGGCAAGTTTTCGGTTGCTGTTCCAGAAAATGCTTCAACATTACAAATTTCTTTTATTGGTTATACTTCCCAAGAAGTTTCGGTGAAAGGTGCGAGCGATGTGCAAGTTACCTTGGCTCTTGGTAAAGAATTGAGCGAGGTAGTGGTAGTTGGTTATACTTCTCAACGTAAAGAAGACTTGACTGGCTCTGTTGTGGTTGTTGATTTAAAACCTATCAAAAACAACAGTTCGGGCAATCCTATGCAGTCGTTACAAGGTCGTGTACCAGGTTTGTATATCGAAAAAGATGGTTCGCCAAATGGAACAAACGCTCGTATTTTGATTCGTGGAGCAAATACTTTAGGTAATAACGACCCACTTTATATCATTGATGGTATTCCGACTACTCGTCCAGAGGTATTTCAAAACATGAATCCTGCCAATATCGAGTCAGTACAAGTATTGAAAGATGCTTCGGCTGAATCTATTTATGGTGCAAGAGCTTCCAATGGTGTTATTATCGTAACAACGAAAAGTGGTGGAGACACTAACGGGAAAGTTGAATTTCAGTTCAATAGCAGTGTTTCTGCTCAATCTGAAAAATCTATGCGTTTTAATATGCTGAACTCAGTTGATAGAGGAAAAGCCTTGTGGCAAGCTTCAGTCAATGATGGACAAGACCCTGCTGCTGGTTATGGAGATATTTATACTTTTAGCTGGAATAACGACTACAAAAACCCTGTATTGAGTGGTGTAACAGTAAAGCCATTTGTTGGTGGCGACCAAAACACACCAGTAGGTGATACCAATTGGCAAGATGTGATGTATAAGACGGGTATTGTTACAAAAAATGATTTCACAGCTTCTTATGGAAATAAAAATTCATCGGTAGAAATCAACTTGGGGCAATTGAAAAATACTGGAATGTTGAGATTCACCAACTATGACCGTTTGAGTGGTAGCATCAATGCCTTGACTCGTGCCTTTAATGATAAATTGAAATTTGGTGTTAATTTACGTATCGCTAATTCTAACGAAACACTTACTGCCAGAGATTTGGGTGGTGCTTCAACTTCGTTTTTGGCCGTTACATTAGCACCTACAATTCCTGTATATCAAAAAGATGGTTCAACTTATGCTGGTGCATCGGGCGGTGGATATTCTGATAGAAACAATCCATTGCACATGCAAGATATTGCCAAATGGAATAATGCCAATCGTTTGAGTTCATTCGGGAATGTTTTTGTAGAAATTCAACCGATTAAAAACTTGTTTTTCAAATCAAATTTAGGGGCTGATAATGCGACGTTTTTGAATAAAATTATTACACCAAAATTTTCGGAAGGAGCATTTAACCGTACAACCAATAGTTTGACTTTAGACCAAAATCATTACTTAAGCACTACATGGTCAAATACACTACGCTATAATTTGGATTTGAACACCAAAAATCAATTTAAGTTTTTGGTAGGAACTGAATATATCAAAACCGATGTAGATTTCCAATCAACCAAAAAAGAAGGTTTTGCTCTTCAAACCGAAGATTATTTTACGCTCAATGCAGGAACTGGAAACACAACGGTTTCGGGTGGTTCAACGGGACATCGTTTGTTCTCTCAATTTGCTCGTGTTGATTATAATTTTTCAGATAAATATTTAGCTGCCGTAACAGTTCGCCGTGATGGTTCGTCTCGTTTTGGTTCTGATAATCAATATGGTATTTTCCCTGCGGCTTCGTTAGGTTGGAGAATTGACCAAGAAGGATTTATGAAAAATAATGACATTTTCTCAGAATTGAAAGCAAGAGTTGGGGTTGGTCGTGTAGGAAATCAGCAGATTGGCGATTTAGCTCGTTTTGGACTTTTCGATACAAGATACGGTACAACACAAGCTCAATTAGTTGGTGGTTTTTGGGAGCAATACATGAATATTGGTACTGCTTATTCATTGTCGGGTGCAAATACTGGCACATTGCCATCGGGATTTGTTCAAACACAAGCGGCTAATTCAGCTTTGAAATGGGAAACGACTGATGAAGTAAACGTAGGGCTTGATTATGCCATTCTAAACAACAAAATCTTTGGTTCATTTGATTATTTCTCACGCAAAACTTCGGGTATTTTGATTACACCACCAGTGGCAGCTACGCTTGGCGAAGGTCAAACAAAAGCAGTAAATGGTGCAGCAAAATCTAACAAAGGTTGGGAGTTTGTATTGGGCTATCGTGGAACAGCGGGTAATGATTTGAAATACAACATTGTAACAAACTTTGCTCATTTTAGAGATAAAATCACCGAATTGCCAGAAAATGTTCGTCCAGCTTATGCAGGAAACTTAGTAAATACAATTATTGGACACTCTCAATTCGATATTTTTGGTTACAAGACAAATGGTCTTTTCCAATCGCAAGCAGAAGTAGATGCTGCACCTAAACAAATCGGTGCTGGGCCAGGAAGAATCCGTTATGTTGATGTAAACGGAGATAACAAAATTGATGATTTAGACAGAACTTGGATTGGAACAACGCTCCCCAAACTTGAATACGGCGTAAGAATAGATTTGACTTACAAGAAATTTGATGCCTCGATTTTTGGTTCGGGTGTAGCAGGAAAAACAGGTTTTGATGTTTATACTTTATTCAATAATCTGATGAAAGGCAGAGAAAACGTAGGGCCAGGCGTATTTAATGCTTGGACACCAACGAATACCAATACAAACGTTCCTGCTTTAACCCTGAAAGATAACAATGGCGAAGGTCGTACTTCTGACTATTTCATTGTTAATACTTCGTATTTTAAAATGAGAAATATACAGTTGGGCTATTCAATCACTCCTAAATCTGTATTTTCAAGACTACGTGTTTATGCAATGGCCGAAAACTTGTTTTGGTTCAAGAGTAAAAGTTATTTGAGCCCAGACCCTGAGCGTATTGACCTTGACCCTGTTCCGATTCCTAAAACATTTACCTTCGGAATTAACGCATCGTTTTAATCTAACCTCTAAATCGAATTGTCGAACCACCCCCGAAGGGTGCTTTAACTTAAAACAAATTTCAAAAATGAAAAATAAGATATTATCAGCTATATTATTTACGGGGCTACTCTTTTTTGGTTCGTGTAAAGATGCTCTCGAATACACGCCAACGGGTGTATTGTCTTCATCAGATTTAACATCACCAACCGCAATTGATGGCTTGGTTACGGCCGCTTATGCCGCTATTGGTAATGGTGATATGATTGGACCAATCTATAGCGATTGGGTGTATGGAAGTGTTCGCTCTGATGATGCCTACAAAGGTGGTGGCGGTACTGGCGACGTTGGCGAAATTGATGCCTTAGAACATTATAACCTAACAACGCCGACTATTGGTGCATTTGTTACTCGTTCTTGGCAAAATCTTTTTAAATCGATTTCAAGATGTAACGTAGCTCTTCGTGCAGTAAATACACTCAATGAAGCAAATTATCCTGCAAAAAAAGTACGTTTGGCTGAATTACGTTTTTTGAGAGGACATAGTTATTTCATTATGAAAAAACTGTACAAAAACATTCCAATTTTCGATGAAACACTTTCAGAAGAAGAGATTTTGAAAGTTTCGAATACACTCAGTAATGATGAATCTTGGAATAAAATTGCTGCCGATTTCCAATATGCAATTGATAATTTGCCAACTACTCAACCAGACCTTGCAAGAGCAAATAAATTGTCGGCTCAGGCATATTTAGCAAAAGTGCGTTTGTATCAAGCTTATGAACAAGATGTAAATCATAAAGTTGTAAACATCAACAAAACAAGATTGCAAGAAGTTGTTACTCTCACCCAAGCGGTTATTTCTTCGGGTAAATACAGATTAAGTGAAGATATTGCTGAAAATTTTTTGCCAGAAACAGAAAACGGACCAGAATCAATCTTTGCCATTCAGTTTACTGTGAATGACGGTACTACGGCAGGACGTATGAGCTACGAAGATGGCTTAAACTACCCACACGGAGCACCTCAATATGGCTGTTGTGGATTTCATGCGGGTAGCCAAAACTTAGTAAATGCCCATACAACTGATGCTAATGGCCTACCAAACTTCGATACTTTCAATGATAAAATTGCCGATTTATCAACACAAACAGTTGACCCACGCCTTGACCATACTGTGGGTATCGACGGACACGTTTACAAATATGACAACACAAAATTATTCAGCAATAGTTGGGTACGTGATGCAGGTGTCTATGGTAATTTTCATACCATGCGTTTCCAGCAATTGGCATCAAGTGGTTCATATTTTAAGCTTGGGCCATTTATGGGTACAGCAAAAAACTATGATATCCTCCGTTATGATGATGTTTTGTTAATGCAAGCTGAAGCATACATCCAATTAGGACAACAAGATAAAGCCTTACCATTAATTAATCAAATCAGAAATAGAGCTGCTGCAAGTACAGGAAAACTTAAAAAATTGGATGGTACTTTTGCTTCAAAATACAACGTAAAGCCCTATTCAGCAACAGGTTGGACGCAAGATTTTGCATGGAAAGCCTTGATGTGGGAACGTCGTTTAGAATTTGCCACCGAGGGTTCACGCTTTTTTGACTTAGTGCGTTGGGGTATTGCTGAGCAAACACTCAATGGATATATAGCAAAAGAAAAAGTAAGAAGACCTTTCTTAGCAACGGCTAAATTTACCGCAGGAAGAGATGAATATTTGCCGATTCCACAAGCTGAGATTACTTTTACAAACGGTTTGTATAAGCAAAATCCAGGGTATTGAAAATATTTATCAT
>JACCEA010450982.1_pt1 | contig 14696 bp, 9 predicted proteins | sample 7449851 | NCBI WGS metagenome assembly JACCEA01 (sample SAMN15323453, study PRJNA562643) | freshwater metagenome | isolation source: river surface water | place: USA:Blue River Watershed | collected 2017-08-18 | reverse complement strand
ATGATCTAATCCTAGTGTCTTTTGGATCACTTCAGAATAAGGTGTGAGGGTCAAACGATTCCTTGAATCAGTCTCATTTCGATTAACTTGTAAACCTTTGATCAACGATATCGCAACAGTGTCTCTTGGGATAAAAACTGATTCTGTGTCAGTACAATTGGTTTCTTGTAAAAGTGACAAGCTCTGTAATACATTTGTCAGAAATTGATGAGGTACAGCAAAGATCAATACATGAGCATCTCTCACAGCTTCTTCCAAGCTAGCTGTGGCAATTACATTCTCAGGTAAAGCGATCTTTGGAAGGTATTTAATATTCTCATGACGAGTGTTAATAATATCAGTTAAATTCTCTCCTTGAATGATTTCATCATGAACCCACAATCGCACCAATGGTATATTACTCAAACCCCTCAAATTTGATGATCGAATCGTTGGAGACACGCTGTGTTGGAAACTGTTTTCATGTTTGGTGAGTCCTGGAGGTGGGGCTTGAGGATTGCGTAAATAAGGTATGGGAGAGCGTGGTTCTTGTGGTGTTGCTGCATTTCCACCTCTGGATAAAAGGTTTAAAGCAACGAGTCTAGCGATGGCTGTTCCCCAACTGCCCCCTCCAATAACCGCCACTCTGGGGGATGTATGATAATGAGATGAAAATAACATGCTTACCGGGACAATTCAAATTAATTATGAAACAGAAGATTATTCTCTACCTCTTTTTATCTAATCAATTGCGTCTATAAGTGAATTTAAGTTGTCAATCCATTTAATTTTGTTTGAGTGATGATTTGATTAGTTTCGATGATGCTAGTGACTAGGAGTCAAGACCATGTGAGAAAACAATGCACAAGTCAATACTTTCAAGTACAACTACAGTGTTAATTTATATTCCAAGTCATTTCATCCAATGAGAGTGTAACTATGAGAAATGCATATTCTTTGGTCCCACATATTCTAATTTCTTGATTCCTTTATTATTATTCTTCGATGCTTTAACTATGGTAGAATAAATACGATTAAGATTAAATGAATTAAATTCTGTGAATTTTGATTTTGTTTGATATTGCTGAGATATATGTTGATATGATTTTATCGCTGATTGTACTTCTTCTGCAGTTGGCCACTCCCCATCATTTTCACAAGTGTTGGTGACACCAACTCGCGCTAATTCACGAAAGATCCATGGATTTCTTATCGCTGTTCTTGCTACCATAACTCCATCACATTGTGTCGTATCTATCATTCTTTGCATATCCTCTTTTGTCCAGACATCCCCGTTACCAATTACTGGTATTCGTGACATTGCCTTCACTTCACGTATTTCTTTCCATGACGCAGGAGAAGAACTACGTTGTTGTCCATGTCGTCCATGTACTGTAATATAATCTAAACCAACTTCATTAGCAATTTCTGCTACTTGCAAGTACACTTTCGCTTGTTCAGATTCCATCGCATTCAAACCAAGACGTATCTTACAACCCACGGCTTGAATATTCTTAAACACATTATCAGATGAATTATCATGTTGTTTCTTTTTCCATGAAGATAATACTTCTAAAATTTCTCTCATCTTTGTTTTACGTTTTAGTAATGCAGGTCCAGCACCAATACGAATTATCTCTTTTGATGGACAACCAAAGTTGAGATCAATTGCTTGGATATTTCGGAAGTGACGGTATTGCTCAGGATTAGAATTGGCAAGATCTTCCAATTTCTGCAAAGCTTCCGCTAATTCTTTTCCTGATTTAGTCATGAGTTGTAAACCTGTGGGGTGTTTTTGATCAAAGGTGTCAATTAATGCGAGAGTTGCACCATTGTTCTTCGTAATGCCTTGAGCACGGACCATTTCTGTCCAAGTCAAACCTGCCCCGAGTTCAGCACACAAAGCGCGGAAACCAATATCAGATACGCCCTCCAAGGGCGAGAGAATAACACGACTCTTAAGAACAAGAGACCCTAACTTCATTGCAGAATAGATTTAATTCCAAAAGATGCGATAGTTTTTTTAAAAAACAGAGTGTGACTCGCCTCGCCCCGGGGATTTTTTTCCTGCTGCTGGCTGCTAAGGCATATATTTTCACATTTATATGGAATTGTTACTCTTAAACAATTTCTCTAAAAACGATGTCCAATTTCAATTGGGCGGAAGTGCGTGCCTGTTGCTTCGGAGCCGACGTCTGTTTAGGCAGCCCAAAAAAAGACCGATCGGCTCAAATTTGTTAGCTTTTTGCGTTTTTCAGTCAAAACCCGCACACACTATTGTTTTATTATCTCGCAATCCCACGATGTCGCTTTCGAGAGAAGAACACCAAGTGGAATTGAAGGAAGTCAAGGACAAGATCAAGGTCTTGGAGCAGGAGATCGATGGATATAAGGCTGATCTCACCTTCGCAGAAAGAAGAAACGATGCCTATCTAATTTCTTTGAATAATCAACTCACAGAATTAAGAAAGGAGAAAAACCTGTTGGAGGCCAAAGCAGCTGCTTCTTCCCAACAAGGTAAGTGATTTAATTCTTTGATCTCATCTATTTCTCCCACTGACACTTTTCTTTCTCTCATTCCTTGGTAATTTTATAGCGACAGGATCCAATGTGTTTGATTTAACTCCGATTACAAATGCCCTTCCACCTGTACCGCCAGCGGAGACGGTTAAAGAATCAAAACCATCAAAACTTTCAGGTTCTGGTTTCGTCGCCTCCAACAATGCTCCTTTTTCTGGGTTTGGTATGATGTCTCATGCTCCATTCTACGATTCAACTGATTATGAAAGAGAATTGGGAGGAAGAGAAGTTCCTCTTCTTTCTCATTTCAATACTTCTGTTGGTGATTTAGACCAATATTTCAGTGATTCAACTCCCAAACTAAGTGTAAAACAAGTCGCAAGAGTTGTCCGTGATTCAATCGTGGTGTACAATGATTTAAGTAAAGTGTCAGAGACAAAATCAAAGGCTTGCATGCGCGGCATTGATCGAAATTTGTTAGTGCAAAATGACCATCTGGATAGAATTGCGGAGTTGTTTGGATGGGAATCTACGACTTCAAATAATACAACGCTCAAGTCACATAATTGTTCATTTGGTCTTGTTACTGAAGGCACGGTACCAGATGCGTATATAAACGATCAAGATAAGTTCGTTCGTGGGTTGGCAAATGTGAAAAGCAATGTTTCTACTCCTGCCGAAGCGATACGCCAAGGAGTTGGTACTGCGACTAATGTGGCTTTGGGGCTGGTTGAGCAAGGAGTTCCTGTTGATGACATTGTAGTTCCAGTCATCGGAAGCAACGGCTACTTATTTCAGTTTGCTATTGTATACCTTTTGTATCCATCATTTCCTGTGACCATGATGATATCCAGTGTGTTAGATGCAACGGATGATAACATGCTACTTGAAATTGCAAGACTCATGTCCTGCATTCATGCAATGTTGAAAAAGCAGCCAATTACAGTACAATCTCCAATTTATCCGCTGAAGCAGATAGCCTACTCTTCACGATATTATCATGCTAAATCTCTCGAAGATTTCTATTGTAGTAAAGGCAATATGCAAAAAAGTTTGCTTTATTTGTTTAAAATTTTTTCAAGATTGCACACAAATCCAGCGTGTAAATTGTATGTAGTATTCCCTTTATGTGTACGGGAATATGAAGACAATCCCAAAGAAACGGAAATCCTTTTTCCCAATTTGGAACAATATGGGTATAAGATTGGACTACCACGAGATGCAAATCACAGACAACAATATCTGTCTGAACTGCGGAAGGCAATGACAGCTTTCCATAACGTCGGCGTGGCTCATATCGATTTATATCTCTCCAATATTATGTGGAAAGTTAAGGAGGATGGGAATTTTTCTTTAAAGGTAATTGATTGGGATGTAGCGCATTTCTTGGAAGAGCCACTAAGCCCTTTGACTATTGCACGATTGACTGAACTTCGACGAGATAGGTTAAGAGATATTGTTGCAGAACAAGAAGGTGTAATTTCAGAGGAAAGTTGGTGTGGTGAAATGGTGAAGTATTTTGACATATCCTTGGTGAAGATTTTAGAGGGAGTTATTGATGAAGAAATACTTCAAAGTGACAAAAAGTCTATTTTGGATGCAGCATTCTCTGAAGAACTAGCTAAATTCATTGACAACTACCTTAATAGCAAGAGAATTTCCGTCACGAAGCGAAATATGAAATTTAGTACTTGACTTTTCTGTTCGTAGAATTAATCTAGAACTGTGTATGTTGATTCGTGTTGCTGCAACAACTTCAGAAATTCATACACACACTACACATGCATGTAAGAATTAAGTAATATTATTGTATATACCTATACTATATGTCATGATATAACTGATTATTCATATGCCCGTGCTAATGAAATTGGTGTTATTATCAAAGCATCTGAGAAAGCTCACAAGAAGATTGATGTTAATGATTTACAAGGTGATTATATATGTTCGATCGGTGCAAAGGATTTTCCGACTTATGTGCAAACTCACGGAATAGATTATGCAAATGAAAGAAGGAAACGATTTTATCAACGATTTAACAATATAAAAGAGGAATCAGATGAAGAAGAAGAATCAGATGATGAATGGCAACCAATTGTTGCAAATAGGAAATATACTAGAAAGTAATTAATTGTTATTGGTTCATCTTCATCCGATGATTCTTTATTACTCAATTATTTTTTCATATTAATGGTTTTCTTTTTTCGCGTTACAATTATTGGTTCATCTTCATCCGATGATTCTTCACTATCCGACACATCATTTGATATATTAACATTGTTAGAACCAAACTGTCGTGGATCTAAATATTCTAACCAATCTGTGCTGAACTTTTTATTAATAGGGACATTATAGAAGGTGTAATTTTTAGGAAGTTTAATGGTTCAGATGTTGCGTATTTAAACATAATTACAATTTGTTCAGCACTGATATCTTTTGATGCAAATTCGCTAATAATTCTTTTTAAATCATTATTTGACTTGATGGACAATAAAATAATGTTATCGGTGTTGAATTTATGTGTTTGATAATAACTTTGAGTTAAAGGGAATGTGGTGATGCCTTTTTTTAGAAAATGCATAACAGTTCTCTAATTTCTTTAAATTCTTTTTATCCTTTTCATTAACTATATCATCAAATACAAATAATATTTCATGATCTGGTTGATCTGAAAACGATTCAACAGTTGGAACAGAAGCTAAATCTTTAAATACAGTAATTTTATTTTATACCGCATATAATGGTTCATCAGTTTTATAACACAGAAATACATGGCGAAATGTTCCTTTTCTTGGTTTACTAGATAAGAAGATATAATTCATTAACGCATTTGTTTTGCTGAACCAGATGCACCACATAACAGATTTCTACTTCGCAACTTTATGCCAGTGAATTCCAGTTGTTGATCGTCGCGTTGTGGGTTTTTCTTTTTGACATTGTCATTTTCATAGAAATTAATATTTTGAGACAACAGTAAGTATTATTATTCCAAAAGCTGCTAAGGGTTTTACCCACCAGCAGTGCTGGTCCGGACACCCTTTAGTTGTGTGTTTTCAGTGTTTGTGTTTTCTGTCAGTGAAGTTGAATTTTTTCATGTAATTGTAGAATAATCACATGAATGCAATGGACTCATCTGAATTAAATTAACTTTAAAAATTGAAGCAACCCAAAGAGAAACCATTATGTACAAAATCAGTATAGGGTTAACCCTCTATGCCCACTGATCTAGGTGCGCTTCGACCAGCATTGTACGGCCTCGATGATTATGAGGTGCCACGGGACTATCTTTACAATTTCGATGCACTTCATCATATTGCAATAGCAAATCGGTCAGTATTGGAAATCTAAACACAAAATAGTTTGTTAGACGACTTCCATCAAAGTGGACATAAAAAATACACAAGTATTTACACAAAAACGACAGCATTGTAGGAACTCTGATTCATTCATTCTCATTCATTAATAAGAATTAATGCGCCCAGATTGACCTAGCTCACAATCTACATCTATTGATGCTCAGTTAGATGGACCGATTCGAAAGTAAGCGAATGCTATTGTGCCACAAATAATAATGGAAGCCCTCGGATTACATCCAATAAGTTAATAAAAGAGGGGGCAAAATGGCACGATTATGAAATATATAGAAAATGTTACTGAAGTATAACTACTGTATATGACAAGGGAAAGTCATACCAGCCTAGGTCAAGAATTCAGTACAATTTAGCCAAGGGCAAGTCACGCCGGGGGCTCCCCCCCTCCATGCTGTAAGACAAATCGTTACCAAAGCAACAACCAGCTTCCAACACAGCCTCGAGATGGTCAGCTCAAGAGCGCCGGCTTAATATCTTGGCGGTCCGATTCTTGTACAACATACATTCATCCGTACATTTAAAAGATTGGCACTCACCATTGTAATTTATTCAAGGATCATCAGTCTTTCCTGGAACAGAGGACATTTGTACCTTATTCGCGGCGGCGATACGCATTTCAGCCATTTTTTGATTGTCTGAAAGGATCTTATAGCGATGGACGCCAATGCAAATAGTGATCACAGATTGGATGCCCAAAAGAAGCTGAAGCAAAAACAAATTTAACGACGCACGGTAAAAACAAATATATCACTCACCTTCCACTTCATGGGCATCTTTTGAATGCGGCCATAGAGCTTTTCGAACATGATAATAAGGATAACAGTTCACAATTCGAATTCAAATCCATCAGACTTGGATTGTTTTGAATTGTGGTATGCCACCAGCGCAACGATCACCAGATGCCGGCGCCAGGCGCAGCAGTGGGCTGGCAGCCTCACGTTTGGATTGTGTGGAAGGAAGGAAATTAGGCATATTGGGATAATATAGGATGTGCTATTTTTCGCCATATTTTAAAGTTAGTATTACAGTAGAAATACATACATGATGTAATAATATATATAATAGCAAGTGGTATATTCTGTACAACAAAACACACTGAACACATACGACTAATTCACAACGGTACCCAATTACACCAACTAGACAATACACGCACACTGGACTATAACAATAACGAACCTATGATTTCGACCGCTTACTACCTGCACCGCCGGCCCCACCACTCTTACCAACTTCTTCGTCCAACGGCAAATCACCATAGCTTCCATCGTCAGACAAATCATCCATATTATCCTCGTGATGATAATTACCAGAAATTGGTGGCAACTTGGCTTCTTCTTCCTTCGAAATACCTTGATGTGTTCTACACAATTGCTTGGGTCCAACTGCGAGTTTATTACAATGTTGTACTCTGCATCTAACACCTCCACCATGTGCTGCGCAAAATTCAGTTTTGCCTCGCGCCACCTATAAGCAAAAGAAAAAACAGCTCAACAAACATCGTTAACAGAAAGGACGAAAAGTAATTACCTTAGTACAACCTGCAAATCCACAAGACCTCCCTCCACCATGTCTCACACAATAATTTGTACTTGACTGAGATGATTTATTACAACCTTCGAATTGGCATCGCTTTCCACCACCATGTGCTGTGCAAAGATTGGAACCACCGACAGCAGACTTATTGCAGTTTTCAAACGTACAACGCTTTCCACCTCCATGTGCTGCACAGAAAAATTTATCACGTGCACCTTTAAAGCAGTTCGGAAAAGTACAACGACGTCCACCGCCATGAGCAATACAGTACTTTGTAGCACCTTGAGCACATTTTGTGCACCCATCATGTTGACAACGTCTAGTACCACGGTGAGTTGCACAATATTGCACGGTATTGTTTTCAACTAAATTCTGACAATCATCAACTTTACATTTGTGCAAACCAGTAGTTGCATCGATACCGCGTTTGTTGCCTGTGAGACGACTTGCCTTACCATCCGTGACAGCTTCTACAACCTTCGATGATTCAAGTTTCACTTGAAAATTAGTTTCATTGTTCGATCCTTCCAAGAAGTTAGCCCATTGGACGGACACTTTACCAAAATTGGCTAAAGTATAGGCAGCATTAACTACCGGATCATTCCATTCTTCACCCATTGCATCAGAGATATTTACACCATCTGCATAGGTAAAACCATTTCCATTCGACGATCCAACATTTCCACCAGAGGAAGAGCCAACCCCACTTGCAGGTGTTTTGGACATCAATGAAGACAGGTTCTTGCTACTTCCTTGCTGTTTAGTTAATCCCCCAGATTCGTTACCACTTGTAGGACCTTGCATGCCAAATAGTTGATTCGCTGAGTTACCTCGTGACATCGAACGGTGATGTAAATATGGATTGATGGCAGTAAGAACACTGGGATCAACCGGCCCATGTCCTACTTGTCTGTTTTGCCCATTATCAGCAAGATGCGAGTAATCTGCGGACATTGGTCCATTGTTCTGATTTGGCATTTTATTACCAATATTTGAGTATGGGTCATTCATAACAGATTGTTGATGATGTTGTGATGGTTGTTGCTGCTGCTGCTGTTGCACTGGATGTGGAACATGATTTGGTGCTGGTGGAGGACCTGGTGGAATTTGAGTATCAGGATGATTTGGATTGTTAACAAGTGAACGCCAGTACTCAAGACGTTGATCAAAGTTTGACAATCTCTGATTAATCATCATCTGAGTTGCTTTGATGGGATTTTCATCTCCTTGAGAAGTCATTTCACTAATCACATGTAAGTTATTCCCTGTATAACGCATCATTGTAGCTTGGAAATCATGTGGCATATACTGTCCCATAGCAGGGTCATGCGGTGGACCTGGAGGTGGCCCATGATGACCATGCGGTGGATAAGCATACGGATAGCCATAGGGCGGCTGCTGGTAATGTGGCGGGTAGTGTGGTGGCATACCTGGATGGTGAGGATATTGTCCTGGACCTGGTGGATATTGCATGTGATGAGGCATGGGTGGGGCATGGGGATGCTGAGGATAAAATGGGCCATTTCTAGGAAAGATATTCGAATATGGCACAGGTTGACCAGTAACGCTATGTATGTAATTCCCACTCGTTGGATGATAATAGGTATGAGGATGAGGCTGATAAGGATTATGTACAGGCAACTGTGTCATTGAATTGCCTAAGGAATTGGAATTTGTAGGAGTCGATGCTGGCAATTGTGCTGGCAGACCAGGTGGTAACTGGGGTGGTAAATTTGGTGGCAAGTTTGGAGGTAAACTTGTTGGTAAGGTTGCCGGTAAATTGGGTGGCAAATTAGGAGGTAGTTGGGAAGGCAACTGAGCTGGTAAGTTTTGCGGTACATTTTGTGGATGTTGAGGATAGTTGTGATTAGAAGACGGATATGATTGAGATTGTTGTTGTGATTGTTGTTGATGCGAAGATGGAGTTGGTTGCTGATGTACTTGTTGTTGCTGCTGTTGAGTTTGCTGCGTAATATGCTGGGATGGTGTTGGATTCTGTTGTGGTTGTATTGGCTGGGAAGTACTTGCAGGTGCTGAAGACGAAGACAGAGCATTCTGCTGACTAACCGGTTGTTGGTGATTTGATTGTTGCATGGATTGAGACGACGCTTTCTGTTGATTACTACGAGACACTATAGCAGTCGATCCAGCATTTGCTGAAGAGGATCCATTTGCAGAAGTATTTGCTGCCAATGCCGCAGCTTCGTCTTGGTCCTGCAACCAGCGAATCATTGGCAATTGTTGTTGTTGTTGGTGAGATTCACGATGGATCGCATCAACAACTTTCACTTCTAATCGTGTCCACGATGTTGCATCCAACGAGCTAGTCGCCATCAGATTAATCGCTTTCTCAACCAATTGAATGATTAAAGGTTCAGCAGGGAAATTAGTTTTTGATGAATAAAACATAACTGTCCCACAAATGCCTCTCAATCCAGGAAGAGGGACACCAAACGCTGTGTTGACATTGTAATCTCTTGCTGCTTGTAACCGTGGATCTAAAACATTTGCAGAACTATCGACAGTGCTTCGTTTTGCATAATCAGCATCCCACAGGGGCCGACCCGTCTCAACTATTTTACCAGGTCCTTCAGTACCAATCTTGAGTCTTAATGTTTCACTCAAGCTGATCCATTGCTGCATTGATGGACTTCGATATACTGCCGCAACAAGAAAAAGTTCCGATGTCTTCTCAGACACCATCCACAACTCTGCTGCTTCAAAGACGGTCATCCCCATTATTGCAATCATAAATTCATGAAAACGGCATTGACTTAATTTATACGTCATATGAGCATAAATATGAAGAATTGACTTGTTGATATCATTTTCCGTACATAGCTTAACTATGGACGATGATGAATTGGATTTCTTTAATCCTGGCGATATTTCATCACCATCCTCAACCCCGGGTTCCACTTCACATACAATAGAGTTCAAATCAATACAATAAACTCCGGGTCCAACGAATTCTTCATCACCATTGTCAAGGTTACCAGGTAACAAAGGTGGCAACGGAACAATAGACTTGATACTGACTCCCTCAGTCCCAAGAGGGTTTGGTGGAGCTAATGTCTTTGTAGAATAAGTACCAACTGCTGGTCTTTCACTAGGTTGATCCACAATTTCACCATCGACTACAAATAAACCTCCTCCAACTTCACTGTTACCACGGTCTCGTGCCCGTCTGACAGTGCCATTTCTCTGACCGTCAGCAACAACCCTATCCTTTGATTCCTCTGTACCAGCACCACCTTCCACTTCATTTTCTTTGTCTCCCTCAATATCCCATGATTTAGATTCTTCACTAGACAAACTTTCACTTCGTTCTCTGGATTGACGATAAGTTTCACGTAAACTTTCCAATTGTTTCACCGTAAACCGACCATCACGAGACAATTTGAAATCCATAAACAAATCACAAAACAATAAAATCTCATTACAATCAAAGAACCGCTGTAATTTTCCAATCGGTAAAAGATGAAATTCCACTTCATTCGAATATTTATTAATCAATTCATTGATGTCCCATAATCCAATAAAGTCTTCTGTCTTTGCTGGACTTACTTCGACACGTGATGAGTAAGCCGCAGAGAGGAAACCTGTTGATACTTGTGTCACTGCACGAGAAACAGTTGTCAAATATTCTACCGCATGAGGAGTCATGGTAATAATTCCTACGGCAAAAAGGACAAGGATATAGAGATCATGTCCAATCGAACAAATTGGAACACCAACCGCTGTGTTGAGTGGTAAATCTGTTCTTCCATTCAAACCTTCTGACACGCGGGTATTTGCCCATACAATCTGACCACCATCACAAACACCACGACAAATAATTGGTGAGAAGCGATGTTTCTCTTCGTCACTTTTTAATGGATCAGAAGCAATCTCCGGTTGAACTAATAACGAATGGAAATCTTCATAAGTTGGACTGGTATATAACTGAATGAATTTCAGCGAAGGGCTCTGGTCTGTAAAAGGTGGAATTTTTACGATCATAATGACACTATTCATAGCCTTTCACTTACTTGGTAACTTCGTAGCACACCATACTTCACCAATATCAAAATCTAACACAGAACAAGTAGATCGAAGATAGGATTCAATCCGTAATGGATCCATCACAATACTTTCCTTGACTAACTGTCTAAATCTAATCGAATAATTTGAGCTGGACTGAAATGAATAGTATCCAAAGTCCAACCCTTCACCCCTAAACGTAACTGTCAGACCAGAATTTGAACTTGAACAATCCACTGTCCCTGGTTGTGTTTGAAGAAGTGACGATATAGTTCACCTTGTATTCCTTGAGAATGATTTTGTCCAAAGAAGTTAAGTTCGATCTGGATAACAACGCTCAACCCAACCCTCCTAATATATCTATGTATCACACGGCCGTTGGTAAAATTCAGTTAATTCAACCAATGCTCTCTCCTAACCCCGTAAGTAATCTCAAGGTTAGATTGAGGAAGATTTGAACACCGTAAGACTTCAATTTCGTTGCAAATGGGGGTAGTTGCATCAGTTGGTTGCATGGATTATCAAAACAACGGTGCGAGAAATCGTGCAGAGAAAATATCGAAAAAGAGATTTTTTGATGCGCCCAGATGGGCGAGCTGGGCTAGACCCGATGAAAATGCACGGATATGGAGAAACCACGAGTTCTTAAAATATTGTAATATATCAAATTTTTATCGTGTTTATTGAGTTCTAGAAAGTTCTAAATTAGAGAAATACCTTTCATGAATTAATGAATTACACATACAAGCTTGTATGCATGGCGAAGCACAAAACACAAAAAGAATGATGAACATGAACATTGTCAGACGCACTTTTCTCGTGGTGCTGTTGGCGTCTCTCTTATCGGCCTCAAGTAAATCCTTCGATAACAAATCACGGTTGGGTGTGAAGCAAGCACAACAACAGCCTCCACCAGATATATATAGTGCTTTGGCCAGGGAACTTCTTCATCGCAATGTTGCACTGAAACATCTTTACACTGAGAATAAGGTTAAACGTGCAATAAATACACTTTCTACTGCCCAGTCAGCATGGCAAACTATGGATAGTGCAACACATTCATTGAAAAATGCTTTTCAAGAGACAAGCTCTTTGAGTAATCGATTCAATCGTTTTGTGAAAAAGAAAAGCCGCAATACGAAAGAAGCAGCAAAACTTGCTGAATATGTTGCATTAGTAGAACGAGGTTTACAAGCGTGTGAGATTTTACAGGCGGTGACGATGAGTCAGCGCAGGCAGCGACAACGTGAAGTTATGTTGGATCTCGCAGGTCTTCGTGAAGTTGAAACCTTTACAGTTACTAGAAATTCTTTAAAGGGGAACAGTATTCGCTGCAAAGTGAGTGTGTTAGTGGCAACTGATAAAGTAATTGCTGAGGAGCACAGCATGGATGAAGAAGAAGAACTAATTTTGAGACAGCAACCACATCGCTTCGCGAAGGATGAAGTGATTGTGTGTATTACTAACATCAACACAGCAGATGAAGAAGCGGAGAAAAGTACAAGAACAAATAAACCAAAAATGACCAAAAAACATCTACAAAAAGATGATATTCTATTTTGCGATGAAGTCCGTGCAGTGATGAGTATGATGAGACTTGTCAGTGATGAAGCGATCAAAACAATACCACTTCCTCTTCCTCATCCTGCTTTATCGTTGAACGAAAAAGAAAATGAACCACCTAAAGTATTAGAAGTTCAACCAACTTTATTTCGACTTGCCGTTGATGTATGCGACAGATTAGCTCCCACGTTATTTAATATGTCGTTTGAACCTGTGCGGACGAAAAATAATGACAAAATAACATATTTTGATAATGATAGAAATGAAACTAATCTGGAAGACATTAATGGATTGAGGTTTCGTCATCTAAAGATTCGATTTATAGGTCATTCTCTTGGTGGTGCTGTGGCAAGTCTCTCTGCAATGATCCTCGATGGATTACTCGATCCGTCCCTTGTTCCTTCCTTGGTAAAGAATTCGACCGCAAGTTATTGTATGAACGGAAAAATAATAGGAAGTATTGCTGGTACTAATCAAACCTTGCCAATCGTAGGAGGGTTCAATCAGCGTGTGAAATGCATGACATTTGGTGCACCCCCATGTGTATCCCGAACGGTTGTACCTGCTTATATCTCATCATTAATTTGCGGAGATGACATTATGACCAGGTTGAAAGTTTCCTCAATCAAAAGCTTCCAATCTCGTGTCACTGATGCTCTTGAAGGTGGCGCTGGGTTAAAAGGTTTGGCGTGGATTACAGCTCCAAGTTTGTTGACAAAAGTTGCTGGTAAAAATGTCAAGAAGTACAAAATAAGGAAACAAGAAGTAGCTGGATTACATGTCCCTGGTCGAAATTTCTACATCAAGTCAAGAAAGCTGAAGCAAGGTGCAACGTTGCAACGTATTCTAAGGGGTAATTGGCAAGAGGAAGTTTTGTGGAACATTCACGATATTGTTGTTACGAAGAAGATGGTAGAGCATCATACAATAAATGCCTATATTCGTACTTTGAATCGTTGTTAGTTTTACATATAAACTAAATATTTCATAAAAATAACCCGAATCGATAATATAAATCGAACATTACCCAGTACAGTAACATCAACTACCATTAATATCCACTCGCAACAACAACTTTTCGCCAAGTTTTCAATCTCCAATGGAAAAATACAATTTTCATCAATGGTATAGTTTGGAAGAGGATAGTGTGGCCAGCTTATCTCAAAATTCAACGAAAGTTATCAACTTCATTTTCGAATTCTTATTGGCCTTCCCTGCAGTCAGCTAATTTCAACTAGATTTGTTTCTTTGGTTGGGCGAACATGCAAAAATCCAGAGTTTCTTAATGGAGCCGCAATGAATGTTCCCAACAATGGAAATATACATGGTAAAGAATATTGTTCAGTAGAAGAAACGATCGAATTCTACACAACGATCCGGTAGAATCGAAGACGAAACACACCAAGATATTCCAATGAAAAAAGACTCTTTCATTTTATCGTTAATTCAAACACAAAAGAATTTCTCTCTACCACATATTTTGAAACATACAAAAGCTAACGATCAGATCATAATTAATGCAATAAGCAAAAATAACTGTCCACACTAGTTTGACAGTAATCAACAAATACTTCATACATACCCATAACTCAATCGATCATGAATCATAGGACGCGCATACTCTTATATGGAACAAAGCGATGCAATGATTTTCTAAACTACATTAGCATACAAAAGGATTGCTGTTTGCAAAAGGAGAAGTAT
>JACCEA010639612.1_pt1 | contig 14699 bp, 25 predicted proteins | sample 7449851 | NCBI WGS metagenome assembly JACCEA01 (sample SAMN15323453, study PRJNA562643) | freshwater metagenome | isolation source: river surface water | place: USA:Blue River Watershed | collected 2017-08-18 | reverse complement strand
GGTGATTATATTTCTTTCTCAAATTTTAGAATAATAATTAAATTATGAAGTACTTAAAGACATTTGAAAGATATAACTTTATTGATTTACTAAATATAAGTGAATTTGAATCTAAGCTTGGTGAGATTGAAAAAACTTTCTTGAGTCTACCTAAGATGGACTTGACTGAGATAGTAATGGATCTTGAGGATATTGGTGTTAAATTTTATAGTGAGATTTTAGTTTCTACTATATGGAAAGGTGAAGAACTTCAACAAAGTCGTAGAAGAACTTCATCTGGTGAATTTTTTAATTATTACAAAACAAAAGATTACTATACCGGTGAGTCATTTTTTTCAAAGAAAACAGTAAAATCTATGTCATCTGAGATGGTACATAGTATTATATTAACTAAGTCTCAAGATGAAATTACCAATCTATTTAATAATGATTTAGTTAAAAGACATTTTACTGAATCAATAGAGGAAGAAGCTATCAACTTCAAATCTAAAATAGAACAAGGTTGGATGCCTTGTTTTGCGGTGGCAAAGATGAAAGTTGAGAAAGATTGGGAAATGAAACAGAATATAGTGGATGCCTTTTTTGAGTTAAGAGAAAAAGCAATCAATTTGTGTGGATATGAGATTGTATTTTTACCAACAGCTGAAGAACCATCAATAATTCTTATTGATAAAAAGTATATTCAAAATTTATGAAGTATCTAAAAAAATTCAAAAAGTTTGAAACTATTGGTTACACAGAGATGACCGATGAATTATGGAATGATATGTCTGACATACTTCTTGAGCTAAGTGATCAAGGGTTTTTGGTTACTAAAGATGTTGATGATATAAAGAGAGTAGACAATAAGCTTTGTGAAGATGTTATTGAAATCATAATAGATCATAATCAAAATTTCTTTAGTTTTGAAAAAATAGAAGAACCTGTTAGAAGATTAATTGACTACATGGTATCACTTAAGTGGAATTATTCACTGATGTGTTTCAACAAGTATTCTTATGCGACTTTTGAATGTGGTGGCGACCATCCACTTGCTAAAGTTGGAAAATCTTTCTCAAATAATTTTGAAAGAGACTTACATAAATCTCTGTTAGATAAAATTATACAAAATTGTGCTGCGTTTAAGATAGTTTTTTATCAAAATATAGACCATATAATTAAAGAAAATTTATCATCTCAAGATTTGACCTTAGATGTTAAGGATATATTCTTAGAATTAATGGATCAAGGATATGAGGTAGATATTGATATGAGACCACAAGGTGTTGATATGTTTTCAGTAAGTGTATCTAATGATAGATTGTTTAGTTGGAATGATGTAAAAGAAGAATTTATGAGGTCAATGAATATTATCACATCGTCGGATATCAAACCAGGTTTTATTTTAGATAAAACAATAATAAGTATACAAGGAACACAGGGAATGAGAACTGAAAAAATTGCTGGAAGTGCCTTTTCTTGGTTCTTAAATTTAGCAAGAGAGTCAGGTAGTAAAATATATGAAGTCACATTTATTTATAATACACCTCGTTATGTGGTATAAATCTATTAGAAATAATATATAACAAATGAAATACTTAAAACTGTTTGAAGAGTTAGGTGATGGTAGTATCTTACACGATATAAGAGAAATATTATTAGATTTTACAGATATGGGTAATGAAGCTTATGTAGACTGGGTTGACTCAAGATACAAAGATGAGGTAGTAATTGTTCTTAAAAACAAAGGAGCAAACTTAGAAGTAGATACACTTATTAGATTGTTTAATTATATGAAAGATTTACAATTTTCATGTGAGTATATCTCCTGTCAGTATCCAGTTAATATGAATCAATTTGAAGCTTCTGATAAGATATACATAACACAACAGGGTAAAGATTTCAATTTCGATTCAGATAGCACCACAAAAAAAGGTTTTGACCAAGTAAATTCTTGGCATGTTTTAGAATTGGTATTTCATAAAATTAGATTAAAATAGATTAAGAGTTTAGTTTTAATCTGTCTATAATATCTTTTGGAACTTTCCAAGTATATTTAAGAAGTCCTTTACAAATTATTTTCTTATCAGAATCCTTATTCTCCTTTAGGTATTTAACTATTTCATATGAAGAGTGAAAACTCGGATATATTTTTTCACACTGTTCAAAATATAAAATTGCTTCTTTATTATTACCATTTAGGACTGATTCAAACCCAAGTCTTTCAAGTCTTTCAGCTTCTTCTAATTTATTATCTTTTACCTCTGGTATTTGTAATTCATCACTAAGTTTCTGTTTTAGTATTTCTCTTTTTTCTAATAAGTGTGATTTATAAGTAGAGTCCTCTTCTTCTAAGTTTTTAATCTCTAAAGAAAGTAGTGAGTCTTGTTTTTGAGTTAGTTTATACTCAGCATCAAGTAGTTGATAATAATTCATCCATGGTTCTCTAAGTTTTTCACTTGGTGTTACATAAGCAAAGTACTGAGCCAGTAATCTTCTTTTACCTAAATCTTTATTCAATACTATAAGCTCAGTTACATATTTATCATACTGATTCATCTCATTTAGTCCATGTTCTCTATCTTGAAACTGATATGAAATTATTGTAGTTACTATAACTAAAACAAATGATCCTAAAAACCATTTTATTAAATCTATCTTGCTTTCCGGTGTCATAAAATTATATATTATATTTTTATTTTTTCTCAAAATTTGAGTCATGGTGATGGTTTTTTTCTAATATATAATCTCATTAAAAAATAATCAAACAAAGAAATGGAAGAATCATTTGGACCACACATCACACTCGACCTTAAAGGTTGCCCGAAAGAAATTTTATCAAACTACAATTTACATTTTGACTACTTAAAAAGTCTACCAGAACTAATCCAAATGACACCAATTACACAACCTTATGTTTTCCCTTACTCTGGGTTAATACCATCCGATAAAGGAATAACAGGAATTGTAATAATAGCAGAATCACATATATCAATTCATTCTTTTGAAGAAAAAGGATATTCATTTATTGATATATTTTCTTGTAAAAACTTTGACATTGAGAAGGCAATCAAAATAACAACCGACTTATTCAAACCAACATCTTATGAATTGAATGTTGTAGAAAGAGGTAAGGATTTTCCAAGAGGATAATTACTTAAAGAAATTATCTAATTGTTTCATTAAGTCTTTATTATCAAATATCTCAGTCTTCACTTTATTTATAAGATATTGAGTTGTCTCTGGTCTGGAATCTGCCATATCAGTTTTCTTCTCATCATCAATTGTAATTTGAAGTCTGAGATGTTTTGGTAATATCTGGTCACACTCATAAACAACAGCCTTTGATGATGCTTGCATCATAATTGTTGTAATTGGTTTTACCCAATTTACTAATCCCCATCCTTCAGTTTTTACTCCTAAACTTTCAGAATAAATACCAGTACCTAAGGACAAACACTCTATATCTTTTAATTTAATATCGGAATTCTTTATTACCTCAGCAACAGCAGCAAGTGCTGGATTGTTGATATAAACCCCACCATCTACTACTACTCTGTCTTTACCATCAAACTTCATCTCATAAGAAGGTAAATATGTCGGAGCTGCTGATGTAGCTCTACAAACATCTTTTAGTGTAGCATTATATCTTTCATCTTCTTTTGCTCTTCTACTTTTGAACATAATAATCTCATTACTCTTAAGGTCATAAGAAGTTATAATTGAAGGCTTAAGAGTATCTTTCAAAGTTAAATTTTCAAAGTATTGAGATAATAATCTGTCTAAACCATCTGGTGAAAATTTAGGATTGAAAACTGAATTGATGCCTCTTTTTATTTTCTGAAAAATGTTTTTACTTTGTGGAAATATTTCACCTCCTTTAGTTGTGTAAAGTTCATACATAGTGTCTAAATCTAAGTGCGGATTCACACCATCTTTTGTACAAGTAAGTGCACAAGTTATGATACCACCAGTTGATGTTCCAACTATACAATCAAAGAGTTCGTGTATTTTCTTACCTGTCTTTTTTTCTATTTCTTTAAGAATTAAAACTGGTATGATTCCTCTTAAACCACCACCATCAATTGATAATATTCTAAATTTTGCCATTGTTAAATTTTATTTTTATAGTTTATATATCCGGTCCAGAAAATATCTTTTGTTTATTAATATATACAATATGAAACATTTAAGAAGATTTGTTGAATCAGTAGATATCTCAAAAGAGGATGTACTAGACAACTTTGTTTACATCACAGACAAATTAGGTCAGCCTGATGTTTACTGGATGAAATTCGGAGAAGGGAAAAAATGTACACTTGTTTGGGACTTGGGATTAGATATTACCCATCTACAAGATGCTAGTAATTTAATTAATAAAATTAAATCAATTGTTGAGGAAATTGATGATGTAATATCAGCCTCTGAGAGATTATCTGATTATAATTTTACTATGTCATTAAGTACTCATCTAAGAATTGAAATGATACCAAAAGATACTGGTAAAGATGAATATGAATTCATAAGAAATTATAATTATAGAACTCTTCATGTTAAAAAGTCTGAAATAGAGAGATTTTTCACATCAAGAGGTTTAATTGTTGCTAAATGGGATATTGATAGTTCTTACAGTGAATGGAGAGAGGCTAATGATTTAGAAATAACCATCTCAAGACCAAATCCGGGTGCAACAAGTGAGCTAAGAGCTTTAGTTGAAGCAGAGTTAGAAAGAAAAAAAGATGATATTGATAGAGATTACTCTGTAGAAAGTGGAAACACATACTTTGGTATAATGTCTATGGAAGAAAAATCTTATATTGATTTAGTATAATGTTTAGCTCTGATAACATATTTATAATGATTTTTGGAATCTTAATAGGTTTAGGATTCATAGTAGGTTCTGTTTATTGGGTAAATAAATTATTTGCTTCAAGTACAAAAGACCTATTAGTTAGATTTGTACTTGTGATTTTTACTGCACTTGTTGCACTTTTTATAGTTGATAAAACAGTTGCTTTTAAGGTTTCTCTACTCAGTGAAAACTTGAGTAATGAACTCTTTGACTTAATAAAAACCCTAACACTTATGATATTTTCTTACTACTTCGGAACTAAAAATAATTCAGGTGTTGAAGAAAAAAATAAATAGATTATGAAATACCTTAAAACATTTGAAGAAGTTTATTATAAATCTTTAAAAGATTGTGAAGGATATGTCGATGCTAATGATTTAGTTGGTCAACATCTTTGGTTTCATACAAACAGAACTCATAGAAATAACGGTTGGAATGGAATGATAGGTATCTATGATTCAACACCAACTGGTAGAAAAGAAGGTTATGCTGGTAGATATACTAATGAAGTTAGAATTTCCAAGCCTATCTTCTTTCAAACATCCGAAGCAGGAGCTAAAACAATAAAAGAAACTGATAAAAGAATTTTAATTGCTGGTGTTTCAGGAATTGTTATTCCAACAAATAATGATACAACCGGAATGATTAAAATAACTTACAATCCTATGGATGTTGCTTACTTTCACGCAATAGATGATCCAGATAAAGTAGAAATAGTTTCAGCTGATGAAGTTTATTTCAATGCAACCGAAGAAGGTCAGTGGGAAATCTGGGCTTTGAATCCAAAATATTAATACAAAAAAAAAGAAGTAGATTATTCTACTTCTTCAACACTTGTTAGATACCAAGCTCTTCCTCCGAAATGAAACCAAGCATTTGTTGGTGTTTTCACTGGTTCCCAGATTTCTATAAATCCCTTTTGTCCTGGAAATGGCTTTGTAATAATTTTATTTTCTTCAAACTTAATAATACCTTTGGTTGTGCTCATAAATTAAAATAGATAAATTTATTGTTATATATCAAAAAAATTTATCTATTTTTTATATTCCAATATAATTATGAGGTGAGATTGATTTTAATTCTAATTTTACTTCCTCTGAGACTTCTAATGTATTGATAAATTCATGAATAGATTCCATTGTTACTTTATCATTGCCCCTTGTTAAAGACTTGAGTGTTTCATATGGATCTTTGAAACACTCTCTTCTTAGAATTGTTTGGATTGCCTCAGAGATAACAACCCAGTTATCATCTAAATCTTTATTAATTTCAGACTCATTAACAACAATTTTATCTAAACCTTTTAATATAGACTTTATTGAAATTATAGTATGTGAAATTGGAACACCTATGTTTCTCATAACTGTAGAGTCTGTCAAATCTCTTTGTAGTCTACTTATTGGAAGCTTTGATGAAAGATGCTCAAAGATAGCATTAGCCATTCCTAAGTTACCTTCTGCATTTTCAAAATCAATTGGATTAACTTTATGTGGCATTGCTGAAGAACCAACTTCATCCTGTTTTAACTTTTGAGTAAAATAGTTCATAGAAATATATTGCCAAATATCCCTTGATAAGTCAATAAGAATTGTGTTAATTCTTTTCATGCCATCAAAGTATGCGGCTAAGTTATCATAATGTTCTATTTGTGTTGTTGGAAAACTTCTTGTTAGTCCTAAACTGATTGCGAAGTTATCAGCAAACTGGTTCCAATTTATTTTAGGATAAGCTACATGGTGAGCGTTTAGATTACCAGTGGCTCCTCCGAATTTACAAGAATTAGGTACCTCATTTAGAAGTCTAACCTGATTTTCAAGTCTTTCCACAAAAACAGCAATCTCTTTACCAAGTCTTGTTGGTGTTGCAACTTGACCGTGTGTTCTTGCTAACATTGGAATCTCTCTCCACCTTCTGGACAATTCATCTAATTTTTCAATTAAATCATTGTAAAGATTGTTCAATATATTTGAGTGACAATCTTTTATCATTAGTGGATAGGCAGTGTTATTTATATCCTGTGAAGTAAGACCAAAATGAACAAATTCTTTTACTTCGGAAATTCCAATCTCATCAAATATATCTTTGATGAAATATTCAACCGCCTTGACATCATGATTTGTTTTAGACTCATACTCTTTTATTTTTGTGAAATCAGCGTCTGTGATTTCTTTATAGAGTCTATTTCTTAGTTTGTTAATATGTTCTGGTGTTACTTCAAACAATTGTGGAATTACTTCACAAAGTGAAATAAAATACTCACATTCTACTAAGATTCTATATCTAATTAATGCTCCTTCTGAGAAATAATTTCTAAGTTCTAAAGTCTGTCTTTGATATCTACCATCAACAGGGGAAATTTGCCATATCATAATATATTTATGATAAATTATTAATAAAGTTTAAATTGATTTATTTGAAAAAAAATTACAAATTGTATTTCTTTTCTTTATAGATTTTTTAAGAGCACATCCGTTCTTACACATTGGTCCTATATCAGTAGCTCTGTCTATTGGAAAACCACAAATTTTACAAGTCATTTGTAATTCAGAGGAACCGTCTTTGTTTTTAATTGTCTTATATTTGATATACTTAGTGCTCATACACAAAAGTATATCTAAATTTTAACATATGTTTTAAAAACTCAAGGTATTAATTTTATTTTAATGAAATGTAAGCACCTATTGAAAAAGCAATCCAAATTAAACCTTTTATTAGAAAAAATAATATTGTTAAAATTCCCAACTCTTTGTACTTAATTCTCCTCATATATTATAGAATTTTTCAATTTTTTCCATAACAGATTCAGGAGTTATTGCTTTAGTACAAATAAATCTTCTATGTTCATCATCTCTATAAACAGGACACCAAAGCCAATCACCTGGGTTAAATTGATGTTTGTGGAAACATCCGTGACATACAGATTCTTCATAGATTCTAAGTGTTTTATCATCTATGTATTCATTATCTTTAGATGTCACATTTGATATAATAACAGTTGGTTTTCCAAGACCCTGTGCTATCCAAGAAAGACCACTACTAAGTCCAATGAACATTTCAGCATGTTGTATATGGTTAATAACATCATCAAATGGTAATCCTATTTTTTTTACAGCATTATGTGGAACTTCGTTGAAATGACCTTGTATACCAAATAAAAAATCTTTTTCTACACAAACTGGAGTTAGACCTTTTTTTCTTAACATTTTACAAAGTATATCCCAAGCACCTGGGTGATTCCAATATTTCGCCTGACAAGTACTATGAACTCCTATACAAACATATTTGTTTTTTATTGGTCTTTCTTTTTTGACACCATCTACTTTAAGAGTAACTCCTTTTGATTCTATACCAAAATCTTTAGCATATCCATCAATAAGAGGTTGGTCAAATTTATAAGTGGTTGTTATTTTCTCGGAGTATATTTCACCATTAAGTGTCCAATTCTTTTCAAGAGTTGAAAAAGTAAAATCATTCTCAGATTTTTTTAGTATTTTAATTTCTGGATAAGAATTTTGGAAAAGGTGTGGAAAATCCGTGAGAACAGTAACTTGTTTATTATTTTCAATTCTGAACTTTTCAATAACTGCAAGAGCTCCGATGTTATCACCAATCGAATTACTAACTATTTCAACTAAAGTTTTGTTGAAATTTTTTTTTTCAACCTGACTTTTAACTTTATCAGATTTAGGAGACTCACTATACCAAATGCTACTTAGTTTTTCAAAAACTTGTGGTAATGAGGGATTACATTCAAACTTTGGTTTTTTCTCTAAACAATTACCAATAAGTGTTACTGACTGAATTGTTCCCCAGTCTCTGAGTGAGTACTTTAAATCAGATGCACAATGTAATTTACAATCACCAACAATATATGAGTATTTGTAGCTCTGTGATGAATTTCTCCAAGGAGCTCTATACTCTGGTTTAATTGAACTTCCAAGTTGAATTATATAGGTGTCTGTTGTTCCTGCTATATGAAGAAGTCCAGAGTCCATTGTAATAACACAAAGTGCATTATTAACTACATGCCAAGTTTCATCTAATGTTGTTTGATTTGTTAGGTCTAATCCATTAGATAAAGTCAATTTGAATATTGGTTTATCATTATTTGAATAATAAACTGATTCTTCATGAGCATCTCTACCAACAACTACAACTGGAATGCCCATGTTTCCACAAAGATTACAAAGAGACTGCCAATTTTCCTTGCTCCAAGTTCTGGAAGACCAAGATTGTGATGGATGTATAACAACATACTTTTCAGGAAGATTGAACTTACTTAGACAATCTTCATCTGACTTAGGAAAGTAATCACATTTAAGTTCATCCGGTGTCAACATAAATCCAAGATCTTTTGCATGATATTGTCTGATATCACACAGTGCATGTTTGAATTCAACACCATGTTGGTCTTTTCTTCCAGTTTGATGAAATGTTCTATGTAAGTCAAAATACTGTCTGTACTCTTCTTCACTCTTATCATCAAAGTTGAGACTTTCTTCTACATAAGGTAAATTTTTGAAGATACCAGGTTGTTTTGTAATCACAGTTATAGGTGACTTAAAAATTTCAGATAGTTTTCTGATAGTTGGCGTCGCACAAATTAAATCTCCTAAGGCTCCTGCGCTACAATAAAATGCTTGTCTCTTCATTATTTTATAATTTTTTATTTATATAAAAAACACAGATATATGTTTTTATATTATTATGCTACTAATAGTGCTAATGTTGTTATTAAAACAAACCAAGCTAATACAAGTAAGGCTTCTTTTTTCATAAAGATTAAATTAATATAGTTAAATAAATTTGATTATTATCACTTTTCTATTCTGTCCCATTTCTCTTTGTAGTTCTTATTTGATGATGCGTAGCTAGCGTATTCATTTACCATAGGATGTCCTGTATTGTAATACCCTAATACTAAATCCCATCTACCATACATCCCATAAAGTTTCTTTAGCATCTTACAACTAACATCTATATTGAGTTCAATATCTGTTCTTAGCTCATCTGAACTTACTTTTCTTCCTGCGTAACTATGAGCGAATCTTGTGATAATTTGCATCGGACCTTGAGCACCGGCTGAAGAAATTTGATATGGATTATAATCCCAATCAAAAGGACCACAGTACCTAGTTTCTAAATAAGCAACATTATAAAGAATGTATTTTGGTATTCCGAATTTTTTTGATCTATCCTCTATTAGATTATACATTCTTAATGATACAGGAGCATCAGAAGATGCTCCCATTTCATAAACCTGCTCACTCTTTACTGATTCAGTGTAGGTATTTAGAAAATAACTACAAAGTAGAATGGTAAAAATAGAGGCCAGTAATACCGTTATTAATGTAAATTTTGGTTTCATTATTTTCCCTCATTGCTACTTGGTTGATGTTGACTCCAAATGTTTTTTGCGTAGAGGTCAAATATAGCCTGACCAACACTGTCTTGTAGAAGTGTGTATGAACCATCTACCTTTTTAATTACCATGAGATTACTAGATTCATCTATAGCAATTGTGACATCTTTTCTTTTGATAAATTCAGGTTTTCCTTGATTTCCCATTTCTTTGAGAGCATCATAGTAATAACCAATTGTGAAGGAAACAATCATTCCAAGAATGATAAAGGAATAGTTTAGTGTAACTTTTAATCCTTTTTGCAATTTCTGTTTGAATTCTGAAAATACTTCCATATGATTTGTTTTTAATTGTTAGCGGAGAGGGAGGGATTCGAACCCCCGTTAGCTTTCACTAAAACGGTTTTCAAGACCGCCGCGTTCAACCACTCTGCCACCTCTCCGGTTGTTTCTATTATATTAAATTAGAACTATTTGTTTAAGGTTCTAAATCTTCATCTGTTACTATATTCTTTCTAAGGAAGTTTGCTACTTTTGAATTTGGATGCTTGGTAAAAATATACTTAGAAAAGGAAAAAATTGATACAAAAATTAGAAAACCTGTAATAAAAAATCCAGTCAAAAATTTAATCATGATTAATAATTATTTTATTTCAGAAACTTTATATGGTGCTACAATATTTACTTTTGAACCATTAGTATTAAAATACCAAATAGAATCTTTTGTTTGTCCAAAAATAGTATCAGTATATGCTATTGCCGGACCAGTCAACTCTTGACCATTTCTATGATATTTAACAAGACCTTCAATTTTATACTTGTAGACAATTGTTTTCTTTTCAGTATTGTTACAAGATGAAATTAAAAGATTTAAACAAGTAACAAGTAAAAAAGTTAGAAATATTTTATTTTTTTTCATAGGGTTAATTATTTATTTTACAAATATAGTGAAGATATTTATATATTCAAAATATTTTTGAATACAAATATGGTCAGAAATGACAAAGCTGCAACTAATAAAATAAGAATAAATCCTTTTATTTTCTTGACCATCTTTTTTTAATTTTTTTTGTATCAATTTCTTCTGATTGTTTACCAATTGAGTTCCAATCTTCAATAATTGTCAAACTTTTCAAAGTCTTTTTTGTTTTATTTATTTGTGGAATAATATAAAAATATATTAAAAATAGAAGATGCCATTTTGTTATTTTAATATCAGATATATCATGATAATTTCCTTTTTCTGATTTCTTTAATCTAACTTGCCACTTACCATCTTCTTTTCTAAGAGAAATATCATCGGATTGAAAAAAATCATCTTCACCAGACCACTTACTATCTGGTGATTTTATATCACTTATTACAAAATTTTTAATTTCATTTAATTTATCTAAATACATTATATTAAGTTGAATTTTTCAATGTCTTTTAAAAATGGTAGTTCTTGTCTTTGATATATTAAATTTTTCTTTGATATTTCTTTCTTTAAAATATTAGGTAAGTCTTTTGGCACTTCTAATATTTTAGTTCCAAAAGCATCTATTATACAACTATCTCCAGAATATGAAAGACCATTTCCATCATATCCAACTCTATTCACTCCAATTACATAACATTGATTCTCAATAGCTCTTGCCTTTAACAAAGTCTTCCAAGCTTCTGATCTTGATTCTGGCCAATTAGCCACATAAAGTAAAATATCATACTCTTCTTTATTTCTTGCCCAAACTGGAAATCTTAGGTCATAACAAATTTGTGGACAGATTTTCCATCCTTTGTAATCTATTACAACTTTTTTATCACCTGGTTTGTAATGATTTGTTTCTCCAGCAAAAGAAAAAAGATTTTTTTTATCATAGGTTATTATAACACCATCTGGTTGAACCCAAATGAATCTATTATAATAGTTCTCACCATCTTTGATAATTACCGAACCACATATTACTGATTTTCTTTTTATAGAATTGACGCTCATCCAATTGACTGTCATTCCCGACATTTCCTCGGCTAATAATTCTGGAGACATACTAAATCCAGTAGTAAACATTTCTGGAAGAACTATAATATCGGAGTCTTGTATATTATTGATAACGCTCTGATAATTTCTTATATTATCTGTCTTGTTTTCCCAAGTAATATCTGGTTGTAAAATTGTAATTGTAAGATTTTCCATATAAATGATATTACCATTTTATGAATTTGTTTTCTATATAGAGAAGCTTTCACCACAACCACAAGTTCTGGAAGCATTTGGATTATTAAATGTGAATCCTTTTCCATTAAGACCACCGGAGAAGTCAAGTTCTGTTCCAATAAGATATAGGAAACTTTTTCTATCACATACAATTTTTATTCCTTTATCTTCAAACTCTTGGTCTCCCTCAATCATCACATTATCAAATGATAAGTCATAGGATAATCCCGAACAACCACCACCTTTAACTCCAACTCTAATAAAGTAATTATCAAGACCATCCTCGGTCATAAGTTTAATGGCTTGACTTTTTGCTGACTCTGTTACTGTAATCATAATATGTTATAATAAAAAAACCCCAAAAAGATGGGGTTTTATATTTTTAAGTTTTTAATTCTTTAGAATTTCTTTCCTTTAAATTCTTCTTCAACTTCTTTAGCAATTTCTTTAGGATCTCTGTTAGGATTCTCTTCAACTTTTTTTGCTATTAAAGCGTTAAGTCTTGCTTTTTCTTCTTTGTTATGTTTAATCATACCATACCAAATTGGTGAAGTTAAACCTAATGCTCCAAGAACACCAGTAACTACTTCCCAGTTAGCAACAAGACCTGTTCCGTATTCAGGGTCGGTAGCGTGAGTTTGTTGTAACCATTGTACAAAGTTGTTGAAAATTTCACTAACAGCAGAAAAATCAAACTCTTCATTTACTTTAGAAACTTCTTGGTTTCCATAAGATTCAAATTTCTTAATATGTTTCATATTTTTTTGATTCATTTTTATAATGTATATATTATAAAAAAAAACTAAAAAATTGAATTACTGTCTCTTTGGATCTTTTTTATTATTAAGTTTATGATTGAATAACTCTTGGTCAGTCATTTCTGAGGTATTTTTGTAGATTGTTTTATCTTCTTCTCCTCTGAATGGTCTTTCAATGTATTCTTCATCCAAAACATCTTCGGAGTTGTTGGTAACAATCTGACTTTTAACAACTGTAGATACTACTTTTGTTACTTCAGATTTAACATTAGATATAGTAACCGTTTGTGAGAAAGCGACAAACGGAAAAAAGAATAGGATTATAGTTAACTTTTTCATATCACAAATATACATAAAATATCTTAATCAAAAAAGTTATTTCCTCTATTTATTAATGGTGTGTAATTCGGATCAATTATATCTTCATATATCTCAAACTCTTCAAGTCTTACAAGTAGCTTTTCTGATTCTGATAATCTATCAAACTTTTGCCAATTTCTATTTCTTCTGGCATACATAACTTGTTCAATAGTCAATTGTTCAGAAATCATCATTAATTTATAATATGCTAAATCTTTATTCATTTTTGTATATATAATTACAAACTTAAATACCTTAATATGAAAAAGATTATTTATAAATTAGAAAGATGGTTTGATTTAAATCTTGGTTGGTTTTTTATAAACAGTAGAAAACAAGAGAAGTGGTGTGAATACTTAAAACAAAAGTATCCAGAAGATTATCAAAATAGTATTAAATAAAAAACCCCTTAAAGGGGTTTTTATTCTTTTAAAAACTCAGATCTTCTACTATCACCATGTTTCTTAAGATAAGAAACTACACACTTGGCTGATGAATAGTTTGTAGCAAGAGGAACATCGTGAACATTACATAATCTCATTAACATCTGAACATCCACTTCATGTGGATGTGAGTATAGAGGATCTATAAAGAAAAGAACAGCGTCTATTCCGCCTTCAACTAATTTAGAAGCAATCTGTGCATCACCTCCCATTGGACCAGACAGTAGGCATTCTACATCTAGTCCCGCATTTTCAATATGTTTTCCAGTAGTTCCTGTTGCGTATATCACAACATCTTTTTGTTTGAAGAAATCCATTCTCTTCATAATAAAGGCCACCATATCGGCCTTTTTATTGTCATGTGCTATTACTGCTATATTCATATTACTTGTATAAAATAAAGACAGAAGAGTTTATTTAAAATAAAAAAACCCAACAAAGTTGGGTCTTAATTAATAAACGCTGAGATTACACGTTCTTGTGATAGTTCTTTTGTTGGATTATGGTTTCCCTCCTTATCCACCACCGTTGCCGATGGTATACTATCAGTGACGGTTAGTTAGACTAACCACTTCTTGAGTTACTGACAACTCTCCACTTACTCTATCTATTCAACCCTGCCGGGCTAACTCAGGCTTCGACACCTTATAGACTTTTCGGTGAAATCACATCAGCCTTTCGGGCATCAGTGGCCGTGAACGTCTCACGACTAAGTAGTCACCTTTCATCAGTAACTAGGCGACACTTTCGAT
>JACCEA011134217.1_pt1 | contig 14702 bp, 18 predicted proteins | sample 7449851 | NCBI WGS metagenome assembly JACCEA01 (sample SAMN15323453, study PRJNA562643) | freshwater metagenome | isolation source: river surface water | place: USA:Blue River Watershed | collected 2017-08-18 | reverse complement strand
GCAGGCCTTCTTCTTAGAGCCCGGGATATCATCCCTTCTTCAGTTTCATCAAGGAGCTTTTCTTTTGGATCAATCACCATCTTTGGTTTCATCACTGGATGCAGTGAATTTTTTGATCCTATTGTATCTGGTCCTGGGGCACTTGGTGTTTTGTCCTTGTTACCGTTTTGTTTACTCTTCGTTGATCCACCAGTTTTGGTCAATTTGGTTGAATTTTTTTCATCATTGCCAGCTTTGAATTTAATTTTGGAAGGATCCTCACCATCTTCTTTTGCATCACCATTTTCTTCTTCATTTCCATCTTCAGATTTACGAGACTTCTTTTTAGAACTACTTCCCACTTTTGCTCGGAATGCTCGAGGATCCAAATTCCCACTGTCTTGATAGTCCTTGAATGCATTCGATGGTTTACGAACTCTTTTGGAGTAACTAATTCCCTCTAAACCTCTAGTCTCTTCAACCAGAATGCTCTCCGCACTCACTGCATGGTGATCATCGGGGCCGTCGTCACTTTCCTGAGGAATCATTAATCTGAACCCTTTCGAATCAATAGAAATAAAGAAACGAGCTTGGAAATGGAAAAAGATCGCAAAGTGCAAGAGACATGGAACAATAAAAATACCTTCTCTTGTCTGTGACCATTAATTTATTTCTGTCTCCCACAGCTAGTGCTCGAATTTTGATTTTAAACCGCATAGTAAAGTTCTTTATATTAACAAGGATCGTTTGACGATAACGCACACGGAACCATCCTGTCGCAGGATTAGCTCAGTTGGTTAGAGCGTCGGTCTCATAATCCGGAGGTCGTCAGTTCGATCCTGACATTCCGCACTCGTGTGCCATACCTTTTTGCAGCAGGCGGCCAGCAGCAGCCCTAGCCACACCGCCAAACGCAGCGCAGCACAGCAGTATTGGCCCATATTATTGTAGGGCGAGCGCGGCCATTCGCCAAGCGGCGAGCAAATCGATCGAGGGAGCATTTGGCATTTCCAAATGACAAGATGACATCGCCTGGAAGCCTCCGAGCAATACATTCTTTGTCATGTCCCTCATACGCTCTTATGGATGACGGCAGTGCTCGGTGTCGAGTGCCACCGAAGGCATGGCAAGTATTCTTCCCAACTTGTAGAATTGGTTCTGTTGTGCGGCTCAAAATATCATTATCAGCCAAGAAGTCACTAATTGCTCTTTGCACGATATGGCCCGATTCTAACAACACTCTTTTAGAAAATTACATTTCTGTTGATGCAAGTGTCCAATTGTCATCTAGCTCTGGTTCATCCTCCAAGAGGTGTGATCAATGGGTGGAGGGGGATTGCGAGGTATTGCTACATTATATCATTATTACAAATCGTTGTCATGTATAATTTCACTTTAGATACTAGAATGTGTACCTCCACCAAAGCCATGCACCTCTTTAACGTATCGGATAAAAGTACATCCCGAGAGCTCTTCATCTTCCCTACCATGGAATCATACTATGGGCAGTGCTGTATCTTCTGCTAGTTTCTATGGGTTACCCATTATTTCGAAAGCCACGATAAGGCTTAAACATCCTCAAGGATGCATTATTTCATTAAATAAAACGAGTTCATCGGAACATATGACTATTGGAGGAGCTGGACTTATGGTTAATCCCGAAAAAGAAAAGTCCCATGCAAATGACAGGATAAAAGAATCGATAAGAAACCAAAACAACTGCCAAACGAAGGCCGTTCAAGAAATTATTACTAGAGTTATCGACCCCATCTTGCAGAATGTTCCAAATAGTTTACATTTTAAAGGAATGATGTTGCTAGGTCCACCTGGCGTAGGAAAATCATACGCTCTAAAAGTTGTGAAAGAAATATGCAGTGACCGATGCGAGGTAGTTTTATTGATTTGTGTGATTATATCCTGATGGAAGTTTTATTTACGATATTTAGATTGAAATAGTTCAAGTTAGCATTCCAGACTTACTTGCCGCTGAGAATCCCTTGAAAATGTTGGACAATTTCCTAAAATTAGACAGAGGTTATCTTGGAAGCGCCTCAAATCTCAGCAGTCAATCCAGCTTCGCTTCCAGATCGTCATATAATATAATACCACGAAGTGATTTTATTGAGCCATCAATGAGCCCGGGGGCTATTGTAACTCCATTCAAATTTGGTACACAATCTTCCACTTCTTCAAAATCTTCCGTTAAAAAGGCTGCAGTGAATACTTCCAATGATGAAAGAACACTTCCAAAAATTACATTTATGCTACTTGATGAGGTCAGTTCGACCTGTTATCATAGATATGACGTTTACTTTGCTTTATAGATTGATGCTCTAGGGCACCAACGGAATCATAATGAGACTCAAATCGCTATTAAAGAGAGAATTTCCAATTGGTTTGATATTGTTAACTCTCCGCAACCAATGACAAATAAATCCTACTATTGCATGGTTGCAACTAGTAATCGTGCTGAAGATATTGACGTCATGTTTCGCCGTGGAGGAAGATTGGAGCATGAAATCAATGTCATGAACACACAAGATGATCGAAATCGACTGTTTTCATCCTATCTTCATGGTTTGGCACTATTGAACGATTCAAGTGTGGTACACTTTGAAAATAAAGATTCAGATATTGCAGAAATCGCTGGTTATTGCGCAGAGAAGACAGGTGGTTATGTTGCCGCTGATATTGCCTCCTTAATTCGTGAAGTTGCGCTTGCATTGACAAATGAAAGTGAAAATGTCTCAGCTGTTGTTTCAAAATCATCGAGGGCCATTAGTAAATTAGAATTTATTCAACTGATGGAAGACAGCATGAAATCAGTGCCGCCATCGTGTCTTCGTGGTATCACAGTGCAATTGCCAACAATAACACTTGATGATGTAGTTGGATATCATGATGCAAAAAGAGAATTGACTAAGGCATTATCTTTCTCTAGTCCACAAATGAAACACAAACTCGAAAAATTTGGTATGAATCAATCCTTGGGGGGTGTTCTGTTGTATGGTCCTCCGGGAAATAGCAAAACAAGATTGATTACTGCTGCAGCTGCGACAAATAATCTCCCATTGATATCTTTATCAAGCGCTGATATTTATTCTGCTTATGTTGGTGATGCAGAAGCTGAAATTAGAAAGGCATTCACTATCGCCAGGCAAGCTGCTCCATGCATCTTATTTTTCGATGAAATGGACAGTTTAGTAACAAATCGTGCTCACAATACAACATCATCTGGAGCAGCATCGGTAGAAGCTCGTGTTTTGTCAACTTTCCTGAATGAAATGGATGGTGTGAATGCAAATGCTGGTTTGGCGGGAATTATTGTTGTAGGTGCAACTAATAGAATTGATTGCATCGACGCGGCCCTGATACGGAAGGGAAGATTCTATCAAACGATACTAATTCCTCCCCCGAATGCGGAAGATCGGGTAAAGCTACTGGAATACTTTTTGACGAAAGCAAGGTTGCCAATGACATTAATAGATGAATTGAAATGGAAATTATATGAAGGTATGAGTGGTGCACAGATAGAAAATCTCTGTAAGGAAGAAGCTATGAAAGCTAAAATGGCAACATTATAATAATATTTCAATTTATTAGTCCATCTATACATGATGTCCGTTATCTTCACATGAACCTACTGCTATAGTCGCACCTCTAAACCGCAAAGCAAAGCGGCCAAGAGCGCGGCAAGTATTGAAAGGCTCTACCACTGTACTATGCTCAATACTGATAGTAACGGTTGCATTCTTTCCGGATGGAACGCATTTCGGTTTCTTTGTGGTTCCAGCAATGTTGTGAATATGTGAAATGATGCATTGCATCTAATGTAGTTAATTAATGAGTTTAGAATACTTAATTGGAATCAGTCACTCACCTCAACACCCTTAAGATATATCTCAAATCTTGATCCCGGAATAATTGGCACTTCAATATTGTTCATTGTGGTAATGCTGGCACGAAATGATGTCAGAGGCTTTAAAATTGGTGGACCCTTGAACAAAATAATCTCATCATAATCATTCACATCAAGACTTCCACCCTGCCTGAAGATAACTTGGGATTTAACATCGCTCTTGAATTAAAATGACAAAACACGTACCTTGATACAACTCTAATAACTGCACGTTCTCTTGCCGATACAATTTCTAAATCTGATGGAATTTCCATCTCAGATTCGAAAGCAACAGTTTTGATTGAGTTTACAGAGGCAGAAGTTACACGGCAGTGATGATTGCTGTAAGAGGCGACTCCAATAGTTCTACCCTTTCGAATTTTACCTTGTAATACGACAACTTGCAGCTCTAATTCATGCTTGGAAATTTGCTTCATTTCTGTTACAACAGCGCGAAAAGCTTTATCAACTTGTTTTGGAGGAACCAAAAAAGTATCTAATGCTGCTTGTAAAGTGTCCCCACTATACCAGGATTTTCCAGGGCATTCATTTGACATTGAAATTAAATTTTCTCCTGTCAAGCCACTTAATGGCAAACACCGGACAAGTCGATCATGGAAATTCAAATCATTCACTAAGAAACGTCTAACTTCGGATTCAATTTGATGATATCTCTGCTGACTCCATGGCCTACCTCCAGTGGAATCCATTTTGTTTACAACAATTACCACTTGATTCACTCCCTGGTTTGAGAAAGGATATGGATAACAACCGCACAAGCGGAATGATAATGAACAGTTTAAACTTACTAATGCCTTCAACAGGGAAGCATGTTCTCGGGTCTGAGCATGTGGCGACATACAAGTTTCAAATTCTCCGGCACTTGCAGGAACCACAAGCAAAGCAACATCGGCTTGTGCTGCCCCTTTGATCATGTTAGGAACAAAATCTTTGTGACCAGGTGCATCTAATATGGTAAAATTTCGGCTATTGGTACTCAATGTTCTGATTTACATTCTTAAAAGATATATTGGGTAAGGTAAAGGTGAATAGTGTTCATACCTTTCTGCAACATCAATGGTGACCCCCCTTTCTCGCTCCGATTTGCGTTCATCCATTACCCATGCTAAAGAAAAAGACCCTTTTCCAATGGTTTTAGCTTCTTTCTCATTTTTGTGCATAAGTTTTTGAGTGACTCTTCCCAATTTATGCAAAAGGTTCCCAACCAGAGTGCTTTTACCAGCATCGACGTGACCCACTACGATCATCGTCAACTCAGGTTTAGCAGTTGTACCTGTAGATGGTTGAGAGGGAAGTGGTGTTGAGGAGCTATCCAATAGAACTGTTTCATCATCCGATATGGAAATATCACCGGAACCATCCTCATCCTTTTCATTTCCAATTTCAATGTCATCATTCACAGCAACTTCTTCGATCTTGGTGAACACTGAAGAGGGGGAATAATCTGATTTGCTGACTTCAATTGAAGCAGAAGCTGTCGTTGGTTGAGATGCCATGGCTTGTGATTTTGTTCCCGAGTTAGAACTGGGTTTTGTAACTGCCGTTGAAACTTTTGCTGTTGCTTTTTTGTTAGTATTGGCGGTGCTTTTTGCACCAGATAAAGAATTTTGAGCAGGGTTTTGAAGAGATTTCTTGATAGCTTTGAGAGCTTTGTCTTCATTCCAGTTCTGGCGTTGCAATTCCTTCTCTATTGTATTATCTGTAATCTTTACAGACTTGTCAAGTTTACTTCGAATGTACCCAATCGCGGCTGCCAGATCATAGTCGCTATCATCATAATCATTTTGCTCATCGTAATAATCATCGTCGTCGAACATTTTATTACCCTACGCCGCTTATGGTTGCATAATTTTTTGCAAGAAGTCAAGTGGTCAAGTGACGAATCCCAACGAGGCGAATGCACAAGCAAAAAATATGGCAGATGGTGCAGAGCATGGCGCAGCAGGCAGCAGCAGCGCACAGCGCCAGCAGCAGCAGCGCGCCACAGCAGCAGCAGAGGATAGCAGACATCTTACTTCTGGCTTCTGCTCTGCTGCTCTCTGCTGCTTCGTCGGCTGCGCGCTGACCTGCTGCGCTGTGTGGTCGCTCTAAAAAATGTTGCTGTCACAGCTGCGTATGATCTGCTTTTACAAAAATAATACTAGATTTTGCTCTTCGATACGTGCACCATTGCATCCACAGAGGATAAACAAGATGTTCAAGGGATATGTACCAGGAGGGGCGAAAGTACCTCCTCCAACTTTTAATCAGCAGCATTGTATAAAAAGAACAGGAGCTAAAGGTGTGACGCAACGACCGCGGGATTACTTCGACGATGAAGATGATGAAGACGACAATACTGCAATCTCCTCGCAACAAAACTTTGAGGATGAAGATGATCCGTTGGAAAGTTTTATGTCAGTGCTTCCAATGATGTTTCATGAGACTTCAAATGACTATTAATATATCTAATCCGTCTCGTTTTACAATAGGGCATCCATAAACCAACAAGCTGCATCCGATCAAGCAAATATAGGGAAGTCAACCAATCAAAGACCAGAAATAGTCAGTCATCGCGAAGATTACGATGATGTTATTTCATATGACAACACATCGAAGCCGGGTGATGATGATTCGGACTATGAATACGAAGAGAGCGAAGAGATTGACGAAGAGAACGGGAAGAAGATTCGAAAAGCCAAGATAGAACCACTACCGCCACTGGATCATAGCACCATACAATATCCGCCATTCCGAAAAGCCTTTTATAAAGAGCATATTGATGTGAGAGACATGTCTGAAGATGAGATTGAAAAGTTTCTCTCTGATGAAGCTATTTCCACAATGGTATTTCGTGGTACCTCTGATTCTCACAATAGAGTTGCTGTAACAATACCCAGACCTATTCAGAAATTTCATCAAGCTGGATTTTCTTTTAAATTACAGCAAGAAATTGAACGGCAAGGCTTAGAAAAGCCCACGGCCATTCAGTCTCAAGCTCTACCGATCATCTTAGCCGGTTACGATCTATTGGCATTGGCCAAAACTGGGTCTGGAAAAACTTTTGCTTATGTATGGCCAATGATTATTCACATACTAGATCAACCACATATGGAAATTGGCGATGGTCCAATTGGTCTGATACTTTCACCAACTCGTGAGCTTGCGACGCAGATCTATCAGGAAACAAAGCGGTTCGGTAAAGTATACAATATTCGAACATGTCCAATTTATGGCGGTGCGGGTAAGTGGGAAATGACGAAAGCTCTGAAAGAAGCTCCTGAAATTGTTGTGGCGACGCCTGGTCGGCTGATTGAAATGATACGAATCAAAGCTACCAACCTTCGAAGATGTACTATGGTTGTGTTGGATGAAGCCGATCGAATGTTCGAAATGGGTTTCGAGTACCAAATGCGATCAATCGTGAATCAAATTCGTCCAAATAGGCAGATGTTGATGTTTTCAGCGACCATGAAGAAAAAAATTGAAAGCTTTGCGAAAGATATGCTATCGCACAATAACGATATGATTCGCCTTGCCATCGGCAATATCGGACAAGCGAATCCCGATATTCAACAACGTGCCGAAATTGTGAGTAATGATGAACTGAAATGGTTATGGTTAGCAGAGCGAATAGATGAATTTGCTGCAGAGGGTAAAGTGTTGATATTCGTTTTAACAAAAGCGACGGCGGATTTACTATGTGGCCAACTTCAATCATACTTATTTAAAAGGCAACTCGATATTTCTGTGGATACACTACATGGTGATAAAGATCAGCAGGAAAGAAATATCGTAATGCAACGATTTGCGAAACCATCTACCATAGTTCCCCTTCAATCATCAGGGCCTTCATCTTCCACCAGCAGAAAAGCGATTACTCCATGCCATGTTTTAATTGCTACAGATATCGCTTCACGTGGATTGGATGTCAAGGATGTCCGAACAGTCATCAACTATGATGTTGCAAAGAATATTGAAACTTACGTACATCGCATAGGGAGAACTGGGCGTATGGGTGTGCAGGGAGTTACGCCAGGTAACATTCTTGTGGGTCCTTATTACAGTTGAATTCATCTTGATACTCTTTTCCATGATTATTTACCAGGAACTGCTTTTACATTGATTACACCTAAAGAGTCTTCATTTGCAGTAGATTTAGTTCAAAACCTTAGACTTTCATCTCAGCCAGTATCGGAAGATTTGCTTCAGCTGGCCATGTCTGACCCGAAGTGGGGGCGGATCAAGCATTTTGGAGCCGGAGGTAGAGGGGGAGGAAGTGGAGTGAAAGGTGGCTTGGGATCAAATTCTTATGGCTCTGGCTTCGCCACCAAGGCTATGACTTCTGAAATGCTTGCCAAGGAGAGTTCTTTTGGTGGAATTGCTAATCACACCCGCGTTGTCAATAATGATAGCGGGTTTAATACGCGACCTAGAAGTGGTATTGGAGAACTGCATGTTCCTCGAGTTTCAACAACCCAAAGTAACGCCCCAGTAATGAAAGGTTTCGTTAGAGCATCGTCATCATATCATTCTGTTAGTGGAAATGAAATCCCTGCTAATATATCTCCTCCATTATCCTCACAGATTGTGAAGAATGAAGACCCGAATCCACAACCACCTATTAGAAAAAGATCTCGATGGGATACATAATTTGATTGAAACAACGCGAATGGATTGATTGGTAATCTCAATAATGAAACGAGGATAAAATGAAATTCTGCGGGTTTCCATGGATAGTCATTTCATGCGTCTACTATTTCTCCTACTCGGTCTATCAATAGCAAACAAGTTTTTCAAATATTCTATGACTGTATCATGAGAATAAAAACAATCCACTCCCCACTTCATTCCACGGGTGTTCTTAGATCGATTCGGTCGAAAATATACTTCTTCTCCACAATCTGGAACTATCAAATCCTTGATAAAACGCTGGCTAGTAGCATAATCGTAGTACCAATAGTGTTTGTGTATTAATCGATTCAAAATTATAGGAAACACGGCATTTTTTACAACGAGTTCCCGAAGATCTAAATCTTCCCGTTCCTTATCTATTAAGTGAGCAGGAATCAAATCTTGACTTTGTTGATCTGATGTTGGCTCAGAGATATTGGCGCTATGGGAACCATTAACCAATCTTTCGGAATAATCACCATTATTGCTATTGGAAAGTAAACCGCGAGCTTTCCTTCTATCGCCTTTGGAATTTTGTTTCGCGTCATGTTCTTCAACAAAATGATCATCATTGTAGTCTGTTGTTTCATCACGACAAAAAGAGTCTTCAGAGTGATCTATTTGACCATGAACTTTCACTTGCTCTTTTTCTTCCGAGGATTTCCTCCGCTTGGTTCGCGGAATACACTCGCTGCCCGTATCTTGAAGAGATTCCGCTTTTAATGCAAGAGAAGAACTTAAACCGGAAACTGTTGATTCAAATCCTTTTGAATTTTCCCCGTCAGATGGAAAAATGTATACCCTCAATATCTCACTTCGAGAGACAACTGAAATCGGATATCGTTGATTATCACCTACCAGTCCTTTGATTGATATAAAGAGCATCTGGTCATTTTGGAGCTTCGCAACTGGCATTTCGAATTCATCCTAAACAAATGTGGAATAAAAAAATATTTGAGGAACAGACTGAATCAGATTAAATTTTACATGTTGTCTCTCAACAAAAGTTTCCCCTAAAAACTTGAGTGCATTATTGGCATTGGAAAAGATTAGTCCTCGGCCATGATCCATCATTTCAACCGGTATCTCATTATCTATCCCTACCGGTGTATTTTGACCAGCCATTGCGAATGACAAATCGTTGACTGGGTATAGTGGTGGTAACCCATGCAACTTTCTCTGCACAATGCACTTGAATGATGCAAAGTAGACCATATTATCAGGAGGCAATGAGCTGTTGATCGACGTTATATCAAGATCTCCCAGGTAACTGCAAGATGAGAAGAGTCCAGACACTAGAAGATGCTTTTGCCTTGGAAAAATAGCAAGGCCTATTTCTCCAGAAGAGAGGTGTTTCGAAATCCTAATTCCATTCATTGCTATTGATGTTTCGTGAATATATGATTGGTGTGAGATCGGGTTTTGGGAAGACAAAAGCGGTGTATACTTTAGGCCTTATTTCCATGGCATTCATATTCCATATAAAGTATAAGCTTGTACCTTATTACCATTATTATTACAATACAATGTCCCATTTTATATCCCATACTCCCATACCACTGAGAAAGTCAAAAAAACTAGACCTGAAGGGCTAAGGCCTAAAAATCGACCAGACGGTGCCGTTTTCATTTTTTGCAGGCGTTTTTGTTTCGAATTTAAGCCTTTTTCTAGATTCGTATTTTGCATAAAGTTTTTAGTGTTAATGTTACCTACTATTAACTCACGTTCCACTATGGATCCAACACTTCAGAATAAGATCCGCCACATGGTGGAAGTAGAAGGGATGAGCCCGGATGAGCTACTCAATAAGTTACATGAAGATGCTGAACGACAATTGATTGAACAAGCGGATGAAGAGGAGAGAATTCGTAGAGGTATCCCACGTAATGCAGATTTAACGGAACTTGACACAGTTCCAAATGAAATACAATTGATTGCTCAAGCATTGGCTTATCGTTCCGCTACGGTAGATGATTTAGACGATCTCCATAAACTTTTGAATTTAGCTTACAAAGAGGAAGTGATTGGCGATGAAGCATTTCGCATCGGTGAGGCAGTAACCAAGGATAGCATTGAGTATCATCTGTTAGACCCATCATACCAATGGTTACTCATAGAAGCTCCTAATGGGCATGGTATGTTAAAAGATGGTGATATTCTTGGAGCCTGTTGTTATTCGACTGATGGAGTGTCACGTAAAAATGGTATGTCATATTCATAACATACCACACCTCTTCACCTTACAAAGTGTTGCATAGGAATTGTTGAAGGTAATGTGGGATCTATAAGGTACTTCGGAATTCTTCCTCGGTTCCGGGGGTTATGTGTTGGAAGAAGATTTTTACAAAAAGTGGAGGAACAGATCTTCAAAGTCAATTGTATATTAGTCGCGGTGTCTGTCCCAAGTCCAAGACAATCTATGATGAAATGGATAAGTGATCGAAATTATGATGAAGTTCGTGCGATGCTTTATCCTTTCGGTGGACTGCGACATTCACCATTTCCAACTTTGAACCCGGAAGAAATATATTTGGTTCAATTTGTGAAGTCAAATTCGAATTTTAAGAAGGACGATAGCCTTTCAAAACCTCTAAATTCTTCCACCCAGCTTCTTGTAGATAATAATGATTCTCAGTCATTGCAACCACCTCAACCTCCGAGTCAACCGAAGAAAAAGATCCCTTTACCTCCGCATTGGCGCCAGAGTGAAATGATAATATCGGATGAAATAATATCATCCCAACTGGAAGGTTTGGAGATGAACAACAATAATCACATTGATATTGAGTGATAGAGGTAACATTCTCATCGTCTACTGAGTTGAAAAATTAATTGTAGTTAGGTTTTTGTAAATATGGATGAATATTTGTTAGTATTAATTTATAGTGAATCGCTGATCACAATTCACCATCCATTACAGGAATTCAAACGTTGACCAATTATTGCTAATGCCTTCACTTCACTTTCTAATAAATTAGTTACTATGGTTTCTACTTTCAACAGAGAAAAGGTATGTTGCATATTTGCCACCAATACATTGTAGTGAGCAACAAGCTCAGAATTCGTTGATTCAACAGGAGGATATAACTCTGCACCAAGATCTGTTACTTGACTTTCCAATACAGCAACACTATCGACCATGATGGCAATCACGCTTTGACAATTTTTTACAACATCCGTATCATCTGATTGTTTCTCCGCTATACGATCACCAACGCTAGTCATGATGTTAAGTACTGTTTTAGAAAGGTCAAGAGAAAGACGAATAGCTTCAACACTTATTTCCACCACCGCCAATTCATCAAGAGTATATTCCGAGTTATCCCCTTCGTTTTCATCATCAAAATCATCATCCTCGTTATCTTCCACATCGTCGAATGTAAGAGTGTTTATTTCCTTTGCAAGCCTTTCCTCCGGTGTTAAAGAATGGTGCTCCTTGGCAGATATAATGTAGTTTTCAAACTCTTGAAGAGTTTCTTTTATGGCCATGCATTTCTAATCCATTGAAGACGAGTTATCACTCAGTAGACACTAACCCTGATGCATACCTCCATAACAAATCGCCTATACGCTGCTTTGTTCCCAAGTGGAAGCTTTTGCATTTCGTCCGCCACCCGCGTGACAGCACCCGTTGCATAACTGTGTGATTAATCAAAAAGAAAATAAATTGACAGAGCATTCCATGGTATAGATCAAACTCTTACGTCATCGAATCTTTATTTTTGTTGTTGTATGCAACCAACAATTCTCCTAGATGAACTAAGACTGACCTTCATTTAACGAATATACAAAACGTTACAAAATTGAACCGTATCAACTTTAACATTTGTACCTGATGCCTTGAGAAATGTAATCAAATAAGCTATCCGCTATAGAACACTCTAAGGATCGGCTGTTAAAGAAAAACATTATTGAGAGGACATAAAGCTACTCTAAAATCTCAGTGATGGGATCAACTCACAAATATATATTAAGCAGAGTTTGAAGGGTTTTAGCCATTTCATCTACCATGCTATCCACAGCTGCAGAAGACACATTCGATTTGCCAGAAAGTGTATTTGACAATAATAGCGTAAACTTAACACAACAGTGTGATAAAACTTGATATTGGGATTTCATGTCGTTCATAATGGTTTTCAAGACATTGTCATCTCTCCAACGAGCAGCAGTTTGCGGAATGACAAGATCGTCACCTTTACTCCCATTGCGGAGCAAATTCTGCTTCTCTCCACGATCAGCCAGATGTTGAGCAATCGTTCCATCCACTTGAGATACGGCGAAAACCACCAACTGTTGCGCTTGACTGGTCATATCTATTTCGGTTCTTATCTGGAAAGAGAACTTTGGGTGACACCAGAATCCAGAATAACTGCATTCGTTTCTCCTATTATCTAAAGTACATTTTGTGCTTTTGTGCTACATTTTTTTGGTTTGTGGTGTTTCTTGTCCGTCGGTGCGTTTGTCTTTCACAGCTTTTCCCCGAAAAAGAGCAGAAAAGTCCAAGATTTTGATGAAGTATCAATCAAAAATCTCAACATGAGATTGGATTCTGGGTCCAGATTCCAGTTGTGTCAAGATTTGAAGTTGTTGAGGTAGTGTGTGGCCTACTTCTCTAGCAGGTGGTTATCTTCAGAAATGACGCAAACCAATGATGTTTCGAGCATTGTAGTGTTTTGCGTGTTTGGGATTATCCTTGGAACGACAGTGGAAATTATCCTGAAGTATTTGCATCTTCCAATTCCATACACGGTTCTCATCTTTTATGTTGGTCTCATTTTGGGTATTGTTTTTACGAAGCTCGACATTGAAGTGTCCAACTATTTCGAAGTTTCGGAAGTTTCTTCCAATTTGATTGTTTACGGTTTTTTACCCGTGTTGTTATTTAGTGAAAGTTTGACATTAAACAGGTATTTGTAACAAATATTTTAGTGTCTTTTCACTCCAATTGAAGTCGCCATTTATATTTTAGACATCACCTTTATAAATGTTTTAATCAAGCAGCACTACTCGCTGGCCCTGGGGGCGTCATGGTGTGTATGATGCTGGCTTTATGCGCTAATCAGATCCTCCAATTTAATTGGTCGTGGAATTACTGTTTTTTGTTTGGGTCAATCCTTTGTGCAACTGATCCAGTCTCTGTGGTGTCATTACTCAAAAGTACGAAGGCATCTACTAAACTGACAATGATTATTTCCGGTGAATCTCTGCTGAATGACGGCAGTGCCATGATCATGTATATCTTTTTCTACAATATGATCAATGGTACTGTTTACACTGGTGGGACATTTATTGCATTTTGTGCTGAAATGTTAATTCTATCTCCGTTGATTGGCTTGGTACTTGGAGTAATTACGGGAAAGATTATGAGAAGAATCAACCGACCAACCGATTCTCACTTAGATTTCCAGCTTTTATTCAGTTTTGTTTGTGCCTACGCATCTTTTTATATTGCAGGTTCCCTTTCTAAGGTATCTGGTGTTTTGGCATGTGCAACAGCTGGTGTCACTGTCTCATTTATTGCACCTTTGGTTGTTTTGGAAGACCATACCTTTCACGTTGTGTGGGAATATGCTGAGTGGATATGCAATACTCTCATCTTCACTCTGGCCGGTTTTATTGGTGGTTCAAATACCGTTTCTGCGATAACAACCAGTCACATTTTATTCCTTTTCATTATGTATGTCGTATTGTTGGTTACCAGAGGTATCATGGTTTTTGTCATGTTACCCTTATTGAATCGCTCCGGTGAAAGTTCCAATTATGGTGAGGGATTGTTTATGACATATGCAGGACTGCGTGGAGCTTTGAGTATTGCGTTGGCATTGGAAGGTGCAAGTAATGCTTCTGATCGTGGAGACGAAGACTTTGGTAAAGAGCTGTTCTTTATGGTAACTTGGTTGGCGTCTTTAACACTATTGCTCAATGGGTCTACAGCCGGGCGGGTATTGCTGTACTTCAAGCTCATCGACGATCCAAATGCACCACCTTCACCGATGTTGCAGCAGGTGTTGACTAGAATTAAATTATTCATGACATCATTAATGAAACATGAATTCAACGAATTGAAGAATGAATTGGGCGATTTCAACGAGAAGGAATTGATGGAATTGTGCCATTTGATGTCTGGAAATTTCCGTGATAGTGTTATTTC
>JACCEA010184069.1_pt1 | contig 14702 bp, 15 predicted proteins | sample 7449851 | NCBI WGS metagenome assembly JACCEA01 (sample SAMN15323453, study PRJNA562643) | freshwater metagenome | isolation source: river surface water | place: USA:Blue River Watershed | collected 2017-08-18 | reverse complement strand
GCGGCGAGTGCAACCGGGCAAAACCACATCGGAACCATGGCAGGGAAATTAAAGGGGCTGATAATTCCAACCACACCCAGCGGCTGCTTCAGTGAGTAAACATCAACTGAGGTTGAAGCATTCTCTGAATACTCGCCTTTAAGAAGGTGCGGCAGACCACAAGCGAAGTCCACCACTTCCAGTCCCCTGGTGATCTCGCCAAGGGCATCGGAGACAACCTTGCCGTGTTCGGTGGTGATGATTTCTGCGAGCTCACCTTTTCGCTGGTCAAGCAGCTGCCGGAAGGCAAACATGATGGAAGTTCTCTTAGCCAGCGAGGTGTCTTTCCAGGCTGGAAAAGCATCTTGAGCTGCCCAAACCGCTACATCTATATCTTTCTCATCCGCGAAACAAACCTCGGCAATCTGCTCTCCAAGGGCTGGGTTATAAACCTCTCCGCGGCGAGCGCCGGTTCCTTTGTTTTCAGAGCCGCCAATCCAGTGAGAAATAAGCTTCATCGTCTACCTCTTCCTAGAAAAGACTACTCTTAGCCAGAAGCTGAAAAAGAGGCTAGGAATGCAGGAAATCACTGCCCTGATAAAGAGGCATCCGCCAGTGCAGGCAAGAGTCCTAACTGAGCTAAGGCAAACAATCAAGAAACTGTTACCTGGCGCTCAGGAGAGCATCTTTTATCAAATGCCCTCTTTCTCGCTAAACGGTGTAGTACTTCTCAGCTACGAAGGGTTCAAAGAACACAACAGCATCTTTCCAGGTCCTGAGGTAATCAGGCTGCTTGAAAAAGAACTAATCAAATACAAAACCTCCAAGGGCGCCATTCAGTTTGATCAGACCAAACTGCTGCCAGCTGCACTCATAAAAAAGATAGTTCTCACTGGAATTCAGAGAATAAATAGGAGCTATCCCAAGAGCTCTGGTGAGTTTATGGAGTTTTATGACAATGGCTTTCTCAAAGCCAAAGGGCGCTATAAAAAAGGTGAGATGCATGGCAACTGGGAGTTCTATCGCAGAGATGGCTCAATATTGCGAAGCGGCAAACTAAGCCATGGTGAGCCAGTTGGCGAGTGGACCACCTACCCAAGAAAGTAAGTTTGGCCAATACCTCTTATCCAACTAAACTGCTCGAGGAGAATTCGCCTAGTGGCCTATGGCGCACGCTTGGAAAGCGTGTTGGGTGAAAGCCCTCGGGGGTTCGAATCCCCCATTCTCCGCCAGCTTCAAAAATTGTCCAAGGACTAGGTTTATCGAATGGAACTTATAACCTGCCTATGGTTTAACGGTAACGCCCGTGAAGCAGCTACCTTCTACACCAGCATTTTTCCAGACAGCCAGCTTGCAGATAATTGGCTCGCCCCTGCGGAGACACCCGGAAACCATCAGGGCGAAGAGGTGGTGGTTAATTTTCGTATTTTCGGAAAACCATTTATCGGACTAAACGGAGGTCCTCAGTTTCCCCACAGTGAAGCTGTCTCATTTCAAATACCTTGTAAAGACCAAGCCGAAATTGATCATTATTGGGATCTGCTAACCAAGGATGGTGGCATGGAGAGTCAATGTGGTTGGCTCAAGGATAAGTTTGGACTTTCTTGGCAAATCACATCTCCCAAGATGATGGAGTTTCTTGCGGGGAAAGATGCTGAAGGATCAGCAAGGGCAACCAAGGCGATGCTCGAAATGCGAAAGATTAATCTTGCGGAGCTAGAAACTGCTTACAGAGGCGCGTAAAAAACGCTAAAGATTCGGGTCGAAGCCGGCACTGCTCCAACAATTTTTCTCAAGGTTGATTTTCGTAAGAAATCCAGCCAACACGATCGAGATTTCTACTGACCGAGAACACTACAAAGTAGCCGTCTTCTGTCCGCGAGATTACTGTGACTTTTCCTACGCCGTCGGTGGCTCCATCATCAAAAAGTACAGTTCCCTGAGAGTAGGTTGAGCCATCCTCAGCCTCAAGCGCTTGACTTAACCCGGTTGTGCACTGGTCTCTGACTTCATCAGGATTGGTAACTTTGTTTGCGAGTTCCCCTTCGGTGGAGTAGGCAACGAGACCAATTTCTATTTGCAAATCAATTACCGCATCGCAGATTGCAGCCGGGTCAGCCTCTGCGGGGGCAGAAAAAGCAGGTTCAAATAATGGATTGGAGCAGAACAATTCAGTTGGAAAACAGTAGCCCTTTACTTCATCAGATACAGAAGTGAGTTGGCCTAGATCTGCGGCCATTATCTTCTCAACAACCGGGTCGGAGGTTGGCGTGCATCCAACTAGGCCCGTTGAGATCAAGGCAATAACTACAACGCTTCGGATTGCTGTTGAACGCATTAGGTCAGCCTAGAGCCTTAGCTGCGCGCTTCCTCGACTCGCCACTGTAATAATTCCTGTCACGTAAGATTGACTGGTGGTCACTTATGGTTGGACTGGAATGGAAATTGCTTCCATAGTTTTGTTTGTTTTATTTTTGGTTTGGTCAATCACAATAAAGGGATTCGCCCTTTACCGGGCAGGAAGCCTGCGGCAAAAGGGTTGGTTTGTGGCTCTGATGATTATCAACAGCGCTGGCATCCTGGAGCTCATTTACCTACTCGTGGTGTCAAAAAGGGCTAAACAGTCTTAGTTAACGCGTCATCTTGCTGGGGATTCTGAAGCAGATTATTTGGTTATTTCACAAACTTGAATCCGTCAATTTGGCTGTTTTTTGATTGTTTTTTTGCTCAGACAATGCCAGCCGCTGAATAAAGCGACTCAAATTGCGATGATGGGAGTAGAGTCCAATTGTTGCTTCCAGAAGCTGCAGGGCCCAACGGCCCTCCCTGCGAGGCTGATTTTGAAGGTATCAACTAAATGTCAAATTCCAAAAACCGCTGGATTGGTCTGGTCTTTATCTCGATGGCCATTTCGCTGGTCATCATTGACGGAACCATCGTCAACACAATCTTCCCCTCAATCATCAATGATCTCGCCCTGACTTCTACCGAGGTCCAGTGGGTGCAAGAGAGCTACGTGTTGGTTTTTGCCTCACTGCTTTTGGTCTGGGGATCGGTGGCCGACCGGATTGGCCGCAAACGACTACTTAGCATCGGTATCGCAATTTTCATTCTTTCTTCGGTGTGGGCAGGTTCTACAGACTCTGCATCAGCTCTGATCCTGGCGAGAATCGTTCAGGGTATTGGTGGTGCCATGGTGCTGCCAACAACGCTTTCTTTGGTGAACGCAAACTTTCAGGGCAAAGAACGAGGCATCGCATTTGCAGTTTGGGGAGCGACGATTGGTGGAATGGTCGCCGTTGGCCCAGTCCTGGGTGGATGGTTGGCAACAGATTTTGATTGGCGCTGGGCGTTTCTTATCAACTTGCCGCTGGGTCTATTGATTCTGGTAGGACTGGCGATTTTTGTTCCAGAGTCAAAGGCTCCGCAAGCCAAGGGTGGTTTGGACTGGGTTGGAGCAGCAATTTCGGTTGTTATGTTCTCGACGCTGGTCTTCGGACTTATCGAGGGACGAATCTATGGCTGGTGGGAAGCCAGTGAAAAAAACCAGTTCAAACTCTTTGACTTTGCCTGGCCTACAGGTGGCATTTCGATCATTCCAGTTTCGCTAGCGGTTTCAGCAGTTGCAACAGTGCTGTTTGTGCTGTGGGAGTCGCGCAGATCCAAGCTTGGTAAAAATGTTCTGCTAGATCTAAACCTTTTCCGCATTGCTTCCTTTAGAAATGGTTCGATTGCCGCACTCATTATCTCGATGGGTGAATTTGGAATTCTGTTCGCAATCCCGCTGTGGCTGCAAAACGTGCTTGGACTAAGCCCAATTTCTTCTGGATTGGTTTTGCTCTGGCTTGCTGGAGGTGCGTTTGTTGCATCCGGAGTCGGTGGAGCACTAAGCGGAAAACTGCCACCGGCGAGAGCAGTGCAGATTGGTGTGATGCTCGAGCTAGTTGGAGTGGTTGGCGTAGCCCTGGTCGCCTCGCAGTCAATCGGCTGGGTTGGAATAGCACCATTCTTGTTTGTTTATGGAATCGGAATTGGTCTTGCCACCGCGCAGCTGACAGGCGTGATTATGGTTGATGTTCCAATGGAGAAAGCTGGCCAAGGCTCTGGTTCGCAATCGACTGTTCGTCAGATTGGCTCGGCCCTTGGCATTGCTGTTCTTGGAACGCTGCTTTTCACTGGCACTCAGTCATCACTGGAAACTCGACTGAGCGATATCGGAATTCAAAGCGAGCAGAGCCAAGTTTTGGTTGAAGCGGTGGTTGATTCAGCTGGCGGTGCTATCCCTGGATTGGTAGATGGTCTAACCCAGCAAGGTATTCCGGCCGAGATTGCATCTGATGTGCAAATAGCAGCCGGCGACGCATTCACGGATGGAGCGAAGTTCTCAGCCTGGGCAGCAGCTGCTTTCTTGCTGCTGGGTCTTCTATCGACCTTCAATCTGGGATCGAGAAAGAAGAAGGAAGCGCAAGCTCTATAGACGCTTTTTCACAGCGTTACACTCAGAACTAGGAATTATGGAAAATAACTCAAACGCGCAAACCGCCCCTGCTCCGGAGACAAATCAAAGTGATTCGATGCCGGGTTGGAAGCGCAAAGTTGCGGTGTTTCTGGTTGGCCAGACGATAACAACTTTTGGCTCATTTTTGGTGCAGTATGCGATTTTGTGGCACCTAACGCTGACAACTAAATCGGGAGTCGTCTTAGCCCTGGCCTCAATCTTTGGCTTTTTGCCGCAGGCGATTGTTTCTATTTTTGCGGGCGTTTGGGCCGATCGCGTAAATAGAAAAGTGATGATTATTGTTTCCGACTCGGCAATTGCTTTTGCAACACTGGTGCTTGCCTTCTTCATGCTCTCTGGCACTGATGATTTATGGCTGATCTTTTTGGTGATGGCAATTCGCTCAATCGGTGCTGGCGTTCAAATGCCAGCTATTTCGGCGTTAGTCCCACAAATTGTTCCGGCCGACAAGTTGATGCGCATCAATGGAATCAACAGCAGCATTCAGTCTTCACTTACGCTTCTTGCACCGGTCGCTGCGGCCGCGGTCTATGCCAACTTCCGACTGGAAGCTGTTTTGTTTATTGATGTTGTAACCGCAATTATTGGACTATCGCTGCTAGCAACCATTTCGGTCCCAACACTGGCAAGAGCAGCTAGCGCAGAAAAGCCTTCCTACTTCAGCGATCTAAAAGAGGGCATTAGCTACATATTCAGCAACCAACTGGTGCGCTGGGTGATGGCAATATTTGGAATTGTTTTTCTGTTGATTGTGGCGCCTTCAAATCTCTCACCTCTAATGCTGGTTCGAAACTTCGGTTCAGAGGTTTGGATGCTGACGGTCCTTGAGTTAGCTTTTGGCCTGGGAATGGTTCTGGGTGGAGCACTGATGGCAATCTTGGCAAACAAGATTGATCGCATAGCCGCAATTATTGGCACCTCCATCCTGTTTGGTCTTTTGGCAATTGGGCTGGGTTTTACGGTGAACCTGATTGTTTTCTATTTGCTTTTCTTCTTTATCGGACTTGCCGTTCCCGCTTTTTCAACTTCCGCCATGACGCTGCTGCAAGAAACGGTTGAGCCCGAAAGGCAAGGCCGAGTCTTTGGTTTTGTTGGAATTGTGATGGCGGTTGCGATGCCGCTGGGTATGGCGATATTGGGCCCACTGGCGGATGTGGTTTCGGTTGAAATCTTGATGATTGTTACCGGTGCTGCGACTGTCCTGATTGCAACAGTGGCGGTTCTAATGCCGGCGGGTCGAAGGGCGATTGCGGCGGCGCATGCCTCTACTGGTCCCAGCCAGCAAAGCGTTTAGTCCTTCTTTTTCCTAAACACAGCTTTGATTTGCGCGGCGATCTTTTCTAGTCCCTGAATGCCCTGCTTGTTGAGTTCTCTAGCCCACTCAATTTCAAGCGCCAGCAGTGAGAGGCCTAGGAAAATAAATAACAGTCCTGGGCCTGGAGTGACCAGCATGATCAGACCCAGAATCAAGAAAATGAAACCCAAGGCAATCGAAATTACCCACCGAACCGGGTGAGGCAACTTAGCTAGAAAGCCCTTTAGTTTCTCCATTTTCCCAATTCTATTTAGTTAGAACTAAAGCGACCTGAGAATATCCTCCACGCGCTCCTTGGCGTCACCAAAGAGCATGCTGGCGTTCTCTTTATAAAACAGCGGGTTCGAGACTCCGGCATAGCCCGAGGCCATCGAGCGCTTGAAGACAATTACCCGCTCAGCCTCCCAAACCTTCAACACTGGCATGCCAGCGATTGGGCTGCCAGGGTTTTCGGTCGCGGCCGGGTTCACGGTGTCATTGGCGCCAATTACCAGCACCACCGAGGTTTGCGCAAAGTCATCATTGATCTCGTCCATCTCTAACACGATGTCGTATGGAACCTTTGCCTCTGCCAAAAGCACGTTCATGTGACCTGGCAGTCTTCCGGCTACTGGGTGAATACCAAAGCGAACCTCTACGCCTTTTTCTCGCAGGCGCTTAGCAAGTTCGGCAACCGGATACTGGGCTTGCGCAACTGCCATGCCATAGCCAGGAGTGATTACAACGCTCTTGGCAGCAGAAAGTAGCTCCGCTGCGGCGGCAGCATCAATCTCTGTGTGCTCGCCAGTTTCCTCAGAGCTTTCGGATGGAGCTTCGATTCCATAGCCACCAAAAATCACAGAAATGAATGATCTGTTCATTGCCTTGCACATGATGTAGGACAGGTATGCACCAGAAGATCCAACTAGTGCTCCAGTAACGATCAACAGATCGTTGCTCAAAAGGAATCCAGTTGCAGCTGCCGCCCAACCGGAATAGCTGTTGAGCATGGAAACAACTACCGGCATATCTCCTCCACCGATGGAGGCAACCAGGTGCCAGCCAAGTGCGAGAGCGAGGGCAGTTACCGCTATTAGAAGCCAAAGCTCAGGAGTGATTACATAGGCAACCGTTAGCGCAACAAATGAAATCAGTGCCGCTAGGTTCAATAGGTTTCTACCCGGCAAAATCAGCGGCTTGGAAGACATCTTTGCCGAGAGCTTTAGATAGGCAACGATGGATCCGGTAAAGGTGACAGCACCAATAAATACACCTATAAATACTTCAGCTCGGTGCACCCCAACCAGCTCAGGTGCTAGATCGCCAGAGTGCAAAGCGCCGTTCCAGCCAACCAAAACTGCAGTCAAACCAACGAAGCTGTGGAACAAAGCAATTAGCTCCGGCATGCCGGTCATCTCGACAACTTTGGCGCGGTAGAGACCAATTGCAGCTCCAGCGACCAGAGCGATGACGAGCAAAATCATTGCCGATTGGGTAGCAGCGGACTGCTCCCCTGACAAAGAAAGCCAGATAGTTGCAACCATGGCAATTGCCATGCCCGCGATTCCATAGCGAATACCGGTCTTGCCACTTTCATGTTTGCTTAGTCCTGCCAAGCTCATGATGAACAAAAGACCAGCCACAATGTAGGCGGAGTTAGCGATAGCTAGAGCACTCATCACTTGTCTCCCTTCGTAAACATCTTGAGCATTCGTCTGGTAACAGCAAAACCACCAAAGACGTTAATGCTTGCCAGGAGAACACCAAAAGCAGCCAGCACCTGGACCAGCGGATTAGTGTCTGTGATCTGCAGAATGGCTGCCACCACCACGATTCCGGAAATTGCGTTGGTAACGCTCATTAGCGGAGTGTGTAGGGCGTGGTGAACCTTACCAATCACGTAGTAACCAACCACGATTGCCAAAGTCAACACCAAGAAGTGCTGCGGCAGCGGTGGCGGGGCAATTGATATCAGCCCAAACAAAGACGCGAAGCCAACCGCAATTAGGGCACCACGAGTGGATGCCGACATCTTCTTTTTCTCTTTTATTTCTACAGGAGCAGCTGGTGCGGCAGCTGGTGCGGCCGAAACCTGAACAGGTGGTGGAGGCCAGGTAATTTGACCCTCTTTCACAACCGTAACCGCTCTTTGCACTACATCTTCAAAATTAATGACAGCTTTGCCGTCCTTATTCGGTGTCAGCAGATTCAACAGGTTGACCAGGTTTGTTCCATAAAGCTGCGAAGACTGCTGTGGTAGGCGGCTTGGAAGATCTGTGTAGCCGAGAATGATCACACCGTTTTTTGTGACAACACGTTTTCCAGCAACGGTTCCCTCAACGTTTCCACCCTGCGCCGCTGCCATGTCAACAATCACGCTGCCTGGTTTCATTTGTGAAACGTCTTTAGCGGTGATGAGTTTTGGAGCAGGCTTTCCGGGAATTAGTGCAGTGGTGATGATGATGTCAACATCTTTGGCTTGCTCGGTGTAAATCTCGGCTGCGCGCTTGTTGTAGGCAGCACTGGTTTCTTTTGCATAGCCGTCACTGGATTGCATTTTTTCTGCAATTTCAACAGCCAAGTATTCTCCGCCGATTGATTTCACCTGGTCGGCTACTTCTGGTCTCGGATCGGTTGCTCGCACGATTGCGCCAAGGCTCGAAGCTGCTCCAATTGCGGCAAGGCCAGCAACACCGGCACCCGCCACCAAAACTTTGGCTGGTGGGACTTTGCCAGCAGCAGTTACCTGACCAGTGAAGAACCGACCAAATTCATTTGCCGCTTCAACCACAGCTCGATAACCGGCGATGTTTGCCATTGAACTGAGCACGTCCATGGACTGCGCTCTTGAAATTCTCGGGACGGCGTCCATAGCTAGGGCAGTGACACCTTTCTTGGCAAGTAATTTCAATAGCTGTGGGTTGAAGGCTGGACTCAATAGACCCACCAGAATTGCGCCTTTGCGCATTCTTTGAATCTCGGCTGGAATCGGAGCATTCACTTTCAGGACAATGTCTGCCTTCCAGGCAGCAACTGCAGTCACAATCTTTGCTCCAGCTTGGACATAAGCACTGTCTGGGAAGGATGCTTGCTGGCCTGCGCCTTTTTGAATTACTACCTTGTAGCCAAGAGAAATTATTTTCTTGACGGTTTCAGGAGTTGCGGCGACTCTGGCCTCACCCTTTTGTTCTGCAACAACGGCAATTAACGACATCAATGCTCCAGCTTGGTTTCCCATAGGTTGATTTGAATCCAACCCAAACGCTATCGCTAATTCTGGCTAATTGCCTAGTCGGCAAGGCCTATTTGGCGCCTGAGCACCATGGAATCCCAGGCGTCGAACCCGGATACCACCATTCCATCTTTGATTCGGTCAATGGATACACCGTCAACTTTGATTTTGTTGCCGGTCGCCGCAGCTCCCCAGAACTCGGCGGAATGTGTGCCAGTTAGCACCCAGCGCGAAACAACCGTGTTGGTTTGTTCGTCCGCCACAAGCTCTTGAATTTCAAAATTAATATCTGGGAATGCTCTTCGCCAATTCTTCCACTGCTCTCGGAAGCTTTCGCGGCCGATCCCAAACTGGGGATCATTTCCAGCCGCATCTTCAGCAATAAATCGATCTATTGCACTCTCGTCACCTTGATTCCATATTTGATCAAAGAAATCTTGTGCAACTTTTTTCAGCTCTGCATTAGTGGACATGTATTTCCTTACGACTTCGAATTCATATCACGAAATGTGCTGGTCCTAAAAATACGAATAACTTCCCTCAATAGGCCAACCAGAGTAACAACCACAATCACGCGATAAAGCCACATGAGTGCGACGAGGGGAAACATGGAAGGTTGGTTATTGGCTCTGTCCATCCCAAAGATTGCAAACAGCAAAGTAATGATGCCGACGACTATCGCAAGAACAAACGGAATCCACAGGGCCTTGCTTGGCAAGTAGCCCGCGGCGAAAAAGCCGCCGCTCAGTAAAGCGGCAGCTAACAGCAATGCGATGCCACCTTCAAGTGGATCAATCAGTCCAAGGAAAACTATTGGCAAAGAAACCACGAGCAAAACCCGCGCGATGTACTTGCGAGCTTTAGAAGTTTCCTTTGGTTGCAATGCTGCCTTCCTAATTGTTTAGGAGCCGACAATGGCTGGAATGATTGCGCCTGAGAATACCTGCCAAGCCAAGATCGACTTGGCTACCAAGCTAAGGGTGATGTAGGTTGCCTCGCCGTAAAGGTAGTTTCTCCAAGGTCCAATCTTTTTGTACTGAAATGCCTGGTTGAAGGCAAAGGTATTGAAAAAGATAAATAGCGCCACGATGATTCCGTAAACAAATCCTGGAATCTCAGCCGCCGATTCGCTGCCTGGCTGAATGGTATAGACGATGATGATGAGCCAGGGCACGATTCCGGTAATGCTTCCCATGATGAATGGCAGGCCTTTGCCGTTTCCTGGTGTTTCATACTTCTCTTGCAGGGCACCGAAGAAAATCATGGAGGCGTTCACTGCGAAAATTCCTACCAGTGCTGCAAAGTCCGAAACGCCGGTCAGCTGCGCAATCAACCAGATCATCACGGAAGAAGAGAGTGAGTACTCAACCCAACGGAAATAGTTGTGATTTAGTTTTAGGCCATTTTTGTAACGCTGGAAAAACAGTGGTGAGGCAATCAAAAAGTGGAAGAAAGCAGACAGCAAAAGAAAGCCGACAACTCCGGCTCCAATGTTGATCTCAAACAATTCCACTCGCTCGGGTGGAACAGGAACCCCTGGAGGTCCAGTCGGATAATCAATTGTTACTGGAAATAGAATTTGCGTTTCCAGCAGCGTCAAAACATATGTAAGTCCGGCTGCTTGCGCAAGGTGCAGAAATCCTGCCAGAACGTTGTAGGAGCGCAGCCTGGAAATTTGCTGATCAGGAGTTCGTTCAACTTTAGCCACGAGGACCTCTTCTCTTTCTCTCAGGCTACTGCTGAACCAGGCTTGACTCTTTAGGCCAGCGGACAATAGAACTAGGCTTCCAACATGTTTGAATACGTGCTGTTTACTGGCGCATTTATGGCATCCGCTGTGGCGCCTGGGGCAGACACTTTTTTGATTCTCTCGCGGGCAATTAGCAGCAAAAAGCTCGCTATCGCCGCCGCCGCTGGGATAACAACAGGCAAGGTGCTGATGCTTGCACTCGCCTATTTTGGACTGGCGGCACTGCTTCAGTCCAGTAGCGAATTGCTTTTGGGTCTAAAAATTTTTGGTGCCAGTTTTCTAATCTATAAAGCAGGTCGACTGTGGAATGCAAAGCGAATTGAGCTCAAGGAAAGACAGGGCAGTGAGTACCTAGGGGCGTTAGCCATCGGGTTTTCCAATCCTCAGCCACTTGCCTTTTATCTATCGATTGTTCCGGTGGTGGTTAGCTCTACCCAGCTGCCTGTTCTGATCTTGATTGTGGTGTTGGGATTTTCAGCCGTAGCTGCTTTATACATCTTCTTGGCTGCTCGGCTGTCCAGTTGGCTGGCACTTGAGTCAAACTTTCTACAGCTAAATAGATTGCTGGCTGTCATTTTCTTAGTGTTGGCTGTGATTGTGCTGACTCGCTGATTTACGGGCCTTGCTAGCCAGTAATCTGAGGGTATGAGTACTAATCCTTACGCCAGCGAAAAGATGTCACCAGAAAATGAGAAGCTCTGGGCAGTTGCGCTGCATCTGCTAGCAATTCCCTTTGAGGTTATTGCACCACTTATTGGTTACTTTCTGCTTCGAAACAAAGGTCCGTTCGTATCCCATCACGCTAAGGAATCATTGAACTTTGGTTTGACTATTTTGATTGCCGCTGTCGTGTTAGCACTTTCCATTGTTGGTTTGCTGATCCTATGGGCGCTTCCAATTGTCTGGCTGGTTTTCAGGCTGATTGCGGCGTTCAAAGCGGGCCAGGGCGAGTTCTACAAAATCCCTATTGCAATCAAATTCATCAAGCTTTAGTCAGGTAACAGCTACCGGGTTTCGCGGTTTCCTAGTTATCCCCTACCCTTATATAGAACGTTCAAGGACGAATAATTGCGCATAGAGCATGATCTGATTGGCGAGTTGGCAATTCCGCAGGACTCACTATGGGGCATTCACACAGCCCGAGCATTAACCAATTTCCCAATTTCCGGTGTTCCAATTGGACACTACCGAAACCTAATCAAGGCAATTGGACTGGTCAAACAGGCAGCGGTGAGAGTAAATGCTCGAATCGGAGGGCTAGAGGCCGACAAAGCTAAATACATTGAGCTAGCTTGCCAAGAGGTGGTCGAAGGAAAGCTTGATCAGCATTTCGTGGTTGATGCGATTCAAGGCGGTGCAGGCACCAGCACCAACATGAATGCAAATGAGGTGATTGCCAATCGCGCTCTTGAGCTGATGGGTAAGAAGCCAGGCGAATACGAATTCATTCACCCACTCAACGATGTCAATCGCTCCCAATCGACCAACGACGTCTATCCAACCGCCTTTCGAATTGCTTTGATTTTTGAGCTTGAGATGCTCGCTAGGTCCATGGAGCTGCTTCGCGATTCCTACCAGCGCAAAGCAGATGAGTTTTCGACAATTCTCAAAATGGCCAGAACGCAGCTGCAGGATGCGGTGCCAATTACTCTTGGCCAAGAATTTCAGGCTTTTGCAGTTTCAACCAACAACGACATTCTTCGACTAAACGAGCTTCTGCCGTTGCTTGCCGAAGTGAACCTCGGAGGAACGGCGGTGGGAACTGAGCTAAACACTCCTAAGGGTTATACCGATGAGGTTGTAGCGGAACTGTCGAAGCTGGTTGGAATAAAACTAGTTTCGCCAGAAGATTTGGTGGAAGCTACTCAGTCAGCCGGTGTTCTAATCAGCTTTTCTTCAATGCTGAAAAGAATTGCAGTTCGACAGTCCAAGATTGCAAATGATTTGCGTCTTCTAAGTTCGGGACCAAGAGCCGGTCTCAATGAAATCAATCTTCCCGAGCAGCAAGCTGGATCATCCATCATGCCTGGCAAAGTCAATCCGGTGATTCCGGAGGTAATAAACCAAATTGCCTTCACAGTGATTGGTAATGACTTGACGGTGACAATGGCTGCTGAGAGTGGCCAGCTTCAGCTCAATGCTTTTGAACCCATCATGGCGCGCTCAATCATTATGAGCATTACTTACCTGCGCAATGGTTTTGCAACCTTCACCAAAAATTGCGTCGACGGTATTACTGCCAACACGGAGCTGCTCAAACAGAGCGTCGAGAATTCAATTGGTTTAGTGACAGTAATCAGCCCCAAGATTGGCTATGAAAATGCCACCTCAGTTGCCAGATATGCCCAGAAGAACAATTGCTCTGTCCGTAAGGCGGTCGTCGACCTCAAGCTGATGACAGAGTCAGAGTTTGATGCTGCTTTGGGTGATCTAATCGACATCGCTAAGCGCGAAGACTAAGACCGAAGCGCCTTTCCAAGCTCTTCAAAGGCATTGACCAAAATGGCCATGTCCTTTTCCTTGTGTGCGAAAGAAACCAGCCACTGCTCATCAAGTCCCGGTGGGGTGATAGCTCCGCGGTTGATTCCCCATAGCCAGGAAAGCTCTGCTGCTTCAAAGTCATTGGCTTTGAAGTCGCGGTAGTTTCTCACCGGCTTGGGATTCCAAATAACAGCACCCTTCACACCAAACCCAACGGTATGGGCCGGAAGTTGGTAGCGCTCGATAATTGCGTCCAGCTTCTTTAGGGTGTCGATGTTTAGCTTCTCTGCCCTGGCAAGTTCTGACTCGGTAGCAATCTCGTCCATCGCAATTGCCGCTGCAACGACAAGGGGGTTTCCGTTATAGGTTCCAAAGTGCGGCATCCGACCATCGACAACCGCATCCATGTATTTCTTTTTGCCACCAAATGCTGCAACCGGCAATCCGCCACCGATGCTCTTAGCAAGACAGACCAGATCTGGTTCAACTCCGACTCGCTTGGCAGCTCCGGCAACACCAGCGGTTAGACCTGTCTTTACCTCATCAAAAATCAGTGCGACGTTGTATTGATCACATAGCTCTCGCACTCGCTTGAGGTAACCCTCGTCCGGCAAGATGATGGAGAGGTTCTCAATGATGGGTTCCATCATCAGAGCTGCAATCGAGTCACCGTTTTCTTTGAGAAGTTCTTCTAATCGAGCAATGTCGTTGTATGAGACTGTGTAGATCTCACCAGCTTCAACTTCAAATGGGATGTATGGAACAGGCTTGTCTACAGTTCCTACTACTTCCAGTTTTGGCTTGACGGAAACTTGCAGTGGATCGTAGCCGCCGTGGTAACCACCCTCAATCTTGATGATTCCCTTTTTTCTAGTGACAGCTTTGGCGATGCGAATTGCATACATCGTCGACTCTGTTCCAGAGTTGGTGAAGCGAAGCATGTCCAGTCCGAATCGCTTCTGGAATCGCTCAGCAGCTTCAGTAGAAATCACCGCTGGAGTAACAAACAAGGTTCCAGTGTTCTTCAGAGCCTTCTTGACAGCTTTGACAATCTTTGGGTTTAGGTGACCGGCAAGCATCGCACCAAAGCCCATGGAAAGATCTAGGAGCTTTCGTCCGTGAACGTCGGTGGCATGGGCACCTTTGGCCTTGACGATAGTGATTGGGTATGGATCCCAGTGCTGGAAGCTGGATGTGACACCCAGCGGCAGCGAACGCTTGGCTCTGGTGTTGTGCTCGCCAGACTTTGGATAGGTGGCTAAAAAGCGCTCCCATTCCTTGGCGAGAAGGTCTTGAACTCGGATTGGGTCTAAGGGTTGGTAACTAGCCGGGGCTTTACGCCAGCCGGCTGGGTCGTGGTTTGGAAATCCTGACACGATGCACTCCTTTGTCCTCCCATTCTCACTAAAAAAGGGCAAAAGCACCAATCGAGCCGGCTTAAATTACG
>JACCEA010567238.1_pt1 | contig 14707 bp, 12 predicted proteins | sample 7449851 | NCBI WGS metagenome assembly JACCEA01 (sample SAMN15323453, study PRJNA562643) | freshwater metagenome | isolation source: river surface water | place: USA:Blue River Watershed | collected 2017-08-18 | reverse complement strand
GGCGAGGTCATGTTGGTGGCCATCCCGATCGACGAGGCCAAGATCAGCGCCATGGCGACGCGGGAGTACGCCGACTTCGTGCTGCGTCCGCGCCTGCTGGCCATCCCTGGCGTGGCGCAAGTCATTCCGATTGGCGGCGAGGTGCGTCAGTACCAAGTGCAGCCCGACACGGCCCGCATGGGGCAATTGGGCGTGACCGTGGAGCAGCTGCGCGAGGCCTTGCAAGGCCATGCCAGCAACAGCAGCGGCGGCTTCTTGGAGCTGAACGCGCGGGAGTACCTGATTCGCAACCTCGGCCGCACCACGCGGCTGGAGGATTTGCAGCAGCTGCCCGTGGCGTGGGTCAAGGGCGAAGGTGGTCGATCAGGCGGCCAGGCCATCTTGCTCAGCCAAGTGGCCAAGGTCAGCTTCGCGCCCGCCATCAAGCGGGGTGACGCCGGCTTCAACGGCAAACCCGCCGTCATCCTCGGCGTGCAAAAGCAGCCCGATGCCGACACCGTGGCTTTGACCAAGTCCATCGAGTCCGCGCTCACAGCACTCAAGCCGTCCCTGCCAGCGGGCATGGAAGCCCCGCGCGTCACCTTCCGCCAAGCCAGCTTCATCGAGTCCAGCATCGGCAACCTGCAGGGCAAGCTCATGACCGCTGCGGCCATCGTGGCGGTGGTGCTTTACTTGTTCCTGGCCAACCTGCGCACCACGTTGATTTCGCTGGCCGCGATCCCTGCGTCGATCCTGATCACCGTGCTGGTGTTCCGCTACTTCGACCTGTCCATCAACACCATGACCCTGGGCGGCTTGGCCATCGCCATCGGCGAACTGGTGGACGACGCGGTGGTGGGTGTGGAGAACGTGCTGCGGCGCCTGAAGCTGAACCGCCAACTGACGCAGCGACTCGGGCCCTTGGAGCTGATCGCCAAGGCCACACTGGAGGTGCGAAGCGCCATCGTGGTGGCCACGGTCATCATCGTGCTCGTGTTCGTGCCGCTGTTCGTGCTGCCGGGCATCGAGGGACGCCTGTTCGTGCCCCTGGGCATCGCGTACATCACCTCGATCTTGGCCTCGATGCTGGTGTCCATCACGCTCACGCCGGTGATGGCCTACTACCTGCTGCCGCAGCTCAAGAGCCTGGACCATGGCGACCCCAAGCTGGTGGTGTGGCTCAAAGCCCGGTATGCCAATGGCTTGGCCTGGGTGTTCAACCACACACGCGCGGTGCTGGTGGCCGGTCTCTTGGCCGTGCTGGGTGCCATGGCGCTGGTGCCGTTTTTCCCGACGACGTTTTTGCCGCCGTTCAACGAGGGCTCGGTGCTCATCGGCCTGCGCCTGAACCCGGGCACCACACTGGCCGAGTCGGTCCGCGTGGCGCGGCAGGCCGAGGTGCTGCTGAAGGACGTGCCTGAGGTCGTGTACGTCGGGCGCCGTTCGGGCCGGGCGGAGATGGACGAGCACGCAGAAGGGGTGCACGTCTCGGAAATCGACATCGGTCTGCGGGCTAGTGAGCGTTCGATCGATGCGGTCTATGCGGACATGCGCAAGCGCCTCGTCAACATCCCCGCAGCCATCGGTTTGGGCCAGCCCATCAGCCACCGCATCGACCACATGTTGTCGGGTGTGCGCAGCGCCATCGCCATCAAGATCTTTGGCGAGGACTTGGACACGCTACGCGGCCAAGCTGAAGCGCTGCGCGCCAAGCTGGCGGGCATCCCGGGCATCGCCGACCTAGAGGTGGAAAAGCAGGTGCTGACGCCACAAATCCAGGTGCAGGTGGACCACGCGGCGGCGCGTAGCTACGGCCTGGCACCTGGCCAGCTCCTGGCCGAGCTGCAGCAGTTGGTGGATGGCGAGCGCGTGACGCAGGTGGTGGAAGGCAACCGCCGCTTCGACCTGGTGCTGCGCCTGGGCGACCCGGCGCGCACCTTGCAGGCGCTGCCGCAAATGCTGATCGACACGCCCGCCGGCCCCGTGCCACTGTCCAAGCTGGCGCGCATCGAAGAGGGCGATGGTCCCAATCAGATCAGCCGCGACGACGGCAAGCGGCGCATCGTGCTGTCGGCCAACGTGTCGCAGCGCCCCTTGTCGGACGTGGTGGCCGACATCCGCGCCGTGGTGGCCGAGCACAAGCTGCCCGAAGGCATGTTCATCGACCTGGGCGGCCAGTTCGAAGCCCAGGAGCAGAGCAGCCGCCTGATCGCCGGTTTGAGCCTGATCTCGGCGCTGCTGGTGTTCTTGGTGCTGTACAGCCGCTACCAAAGCGGCCTGCTGACGCTGATGATCATGGCCAACATCCCGCTGGCCCTGGTGGGCGCGGTGATCGGGCTCAAGCTCAGCGGCCAGCCGCTGTCGGTGGCGGCGCTGATCGGCTTCATCACCTTGGCCGGGATCTCGATCCGGAACGGGATCTTGAAGGTCAGCCACTACATCAACCTGTGCGCCTTCGAGGGCGAGCGGTTTGACGTGGCGATGCTCACCCGCGGTTCGCTGGAGCGCCTGAGCCCGGTGCTGATGACGGCCTTGGTGGCGGCCTTTGCGCTGGCGCCGCTGCTGTTCGAGGCCGGTCAGCCCGGCACCGAGGTGCTGTACCCGGTCGCAGTCGTGATTTTCAGCGGCTTGATCAGCGCCACCCTGCTCGACACCTTCCTCACCCCTGCGATGGTGTGGCGCTTTGGGCGCGCCCCCATCGAGCGCCTGGCAGCGAATGCCGGCGGACAGGTTTTCTGATGCCCTGGTTCAACCACTTGGAGAAGCCCATGAAGAAGACATTTCCTTTGCTCGCCACTTTGCTGATGGCGCTCAGTGCCCCGGCCTGGTCGTCCGGAAAGGACGATCACGGTCATGACCACCAGCCCAAGCACGGGGGCGTCGTCGTCGAGGCCGCTCACATGGACTGGGAACTGGTGGCCAAGCCGGAGCGCATCGTGCTGCACGTCAGCGACCACGGCAAAAAGGCCAGCACGTCGGGCGCAACTGGCAAGTTGACCTTGCTCTCAGGCAAAGACAAGGCGGAGGCCGTGCTCAAGCCCATGGGCGACGACCGCTTGGAGGCCGAGGGGCCGTTCAAGGTCGGACCGGGTACCAAGGTGGTGGCCACGGTCACCCTGGCCGGCAAGAAGCCGGTTGCCGTGCGCTTCACCCTGAAGTGACCCAAGGGGGGCTTCGGCCCCCCGCTTTCTAGGAGACCGCCATGCAAATGAAGACCACATTCCTGCTGCTCGGCGCAGCCATTGCCCTCGGTGCCTGTGCCAGCAGCCCCACCTACAACGGCGGGCGCACATGGGAGGCAGGCTGGCGAGAGGGCGTCATCGAGAGCGTCAACGGCGATTTGAAATGGAACCAGTACGCCAGCTGCAAGCAAGTTGCCGCCGCAGGCGACAAGTTTGTGGTGGTGAAGTACCGGACGGGCAACAAACCTAGGTGGTTGTTCATCCCAATGGCCCCCAAAAACGCGCCTGCGAGCCAAGCCAAGGTGCTGGTCAATGTCAACAGCTGTGAGCTCGTGCCCAATGCTTAAAGAGGCGCAGGACAGCTCTCTCGATCCCGCCCTTGCTGCCAGATGAAGGTGTTGGTGATTGAAGATGAGCCGCGACTGGCCGAATACCTTCGCCAAGGGCTCTCAGAATCTGGCTACAGCGTCGAGGTCGCTCACAACGGCATTGATGGTTTGCACTTGGCCATGACAGGCCCCTACGACCTGTTGTTGCTCGATCGCATGTTGCCTGGCATTGACGGCATCGCGCTGCTGAAAGCCTTTCGCTCAAGCCACCGCACGCCAGTGCTGATGCTGACCGCACGCGCAGACATTGAAGACCGGGTTTCTGGATTGCAGGCAGGAGCTGATGACTACCTGCTCAAGCCGTTTGCATTCCCAGAGCTGCTGGCACGGGTTCATGCGCTGCTGCGGCGAGGGGAGCAGGTCAACACCGCGCAGCCCGACAGCCCGCTGGTACTCAAGCTGGCCGACCTTCAATTGGATTTGCTACGGAGGAAGGTGATTCGGCAAGGCCAACGCATCGATTTGAGCGCCAAGGAGTTCAACTTATTGACGCTCTTGATGCGGCGACAGGGAGAGGTGCTGAGCCGCACCGAGATTGCTTCACTGGTGTGGGACATGAACTTCGACAGCGACACCAACGTGGTCGAGGTGGCAATCCGCCGATTGCGAGCCAAGCTCGATGCGCCCTTCGGGCAAGCGATGCTGCACACCGTGCGAGGCATGGGTTACGTCCTCGAGGTCCGCGAACCATGAATCCACGTGCAGCGACCCGAAAAGCGTCTCTATCTCGACGCCTGAGCGGCGCCTTGGCACTTCAAGCTTTCGTCATCCTCGGCACCGTGTGCACTTTGGTATACGCAGCCACCTCGATGGCATTGCGCGATCGTCAAGACGACACGCTGAATGAGAAGAAAGCCATGGTGCGGCACATCTTGAGCAAGTCAGTGCTGTCGCCTGATCCTGCTGCGCTGCGCCACACCTTGCGTGATTTCCTAACTGGTCACGAAGAGATGAGCTTGCTCCTGCGCTTTAAAGGGCAAGACGACATCGTTGTTGGACCCCAAGCTGACGCCAACCCGGCTTACCTAAAACGGCTCGACTTCAACGTAGACGCGTTATTGGCGCAGGGTGAAACGACAGGCGCCGCTTCACTCTTTCTGGACACCACAAGTGACGCCGAAATGTTGGGGCGCTTGGCCTGGATATTGGCAATCAGTGCGCTGGGTGGCGCCTTGACTGCGTCTGTTGGCGGCCTGCTGATGGTCCGGCGCGCGATGGCACCAGTCCACGACTTGGTCCAGCAAATTCGCCGCCTCAGAGCGGACCGCCTGGACTTGCGCATCGATGGCACCTTGCAGCCCCAAGAGTTGCAGCCCGTCGTTACACAGTTCAACGAGCTGCTGGAACAGCTGGAGCGCGCGTACAGCCAATTGGAAGCCTTCAGCGCCAATGTCGCGCATGAGCTGAACACGCCGCTGGCAGTGCTCATGGGCAGTTGTCAGCTTGGCTTGCAAAGAACTCGCAGCGTGGACGAGTTGCGAGAGATTCTGAGCAACAACCTCGAGGACTTGGATCGCATGGCTGGCATCGTGCGGGACATGCTCTTTCTCGCAAAGGCAGATCAAGGCGCACGGGTTCACAGCGGTACAACGCACAGCCTTCGGCAGATTGCAATGGAAGTGATGGACTTCCATGAGGCACCCCTGTTGGAGGCCGGCCTGCAGGCAGAAATCGACGGCGACGCGTCGGTGACGCTGGACGCGGGTTTGATTCGTCGCGCGCTCTCCAACCTTGTCGGTAACGCCATTCGCTACGCTGATCGCGGCTCAAAGATACGCGTCGGTGTCCAGGAGAACAGCCCTGGTGAAGTTGCCGTCTTTGTCGAAAACCAGGGCTTACCAATCCCCGAGGTGGAGCTGACTCGAATATTCGAGCGCTTTCACCGGGTCGACAGATCGCGAACTGGCAGCGACGTGAACAACGGGCTCGGTCTGGCCATCGTGCGCGCTATTGCGCACATGCACAGGGGGACCGTGTTCGCACAGTCGCATCTTGGTGTCACCAGAGTTGGAATGCGCTTGCCAACAATGGCAAGCGCGCTTTCCTCGACGAGCGCGTGATCATGAACACGCGACCTCTATCCGCAGTGGTCCTGCTGGCACTCAATTGCGCTCGTACTCATTCGGACGCACAAAGACCATCAGCGGCTCGGTCATGAAGCCCGCTGGAGCCACCTTGCGCGCGTCAACTTGTCCGTGGTTCACGAGATCAAAGCGCCAAGTGAAGGTCTTATCACCGTTGCGAAAAGTCACGGTTTCGCCGCAATTCAGGTTGATGTATTTCGTGTCCTTCACATCGACGACCTTGGTCGCTTGTTCTTCTGTGCTTGGGACGCCGAAGTGGGAGCGCCCACTGGGGAAAGTGTCCGATTTGGCGGCCAGTGCCGCCGAACCGCTCAGCAGCGCGGCAAGGACCAGGGTTGCGTTGGCGAGGGACTTGGCGATGGACATGGTGTTCTCCGAGGTTGGCTGCAGGGCTCTGACCTTCAGAGCACAGAACTGCGTCAACACGGAAATGACTTTAGGAATGCGGCCTCGTCACCTGACAAACAGCAAGATGACAGTTTTGTCAGCTGGCCACCTCCAAGCAAACGCGCACTTTCTGCTTGACCTTGCAGCAGCTTCAAGGCTTGCAATATCCGGATGAACCCATTGCCCAATACCCAATCCGATGGCGCGTGCTGGTCTGCGAACGGCGGTACGTCCACCCCACTGACCTCCCCGGTAGAGCCACCCGAGCCAGGGAGCACCACCTGGCGGATTGCCAACATGGACTGCGCCAGCGAGGAGTCGGAGATCCGACGCGCGCTGGAACACCTTGCTGACGTTCGCAGCTTGCGCTTTGACCTGGGAAGCAGGACGCTCTCCATGTCGGCAGACGAAGCCACATCGAAGGCTGCCGAGCTGGCGATCCAAAAGGCGGGCTTCAATCCGGTTCGGCTAAATAGCGGCACTGCTGCTGCAGACGCCGATCCGAACAGCTCAGTCAATGCGCTTGACGCGCAAAGCGGCTTCAGTTCGGGCATGAAGCGGCTTGGTATGGCACTGGCGCTGGCCATCGGCGCCGAGCTTTTCGAGTTCTTTGCGCCCGCTGGCCTTGCGTTCGACATCGCCAAAATGACCATGGCCGCCGCCGCGATCTGGTTGGCGGGGTTTGAGACCTACAAAAAGGGCTTGTTCGCGCTGCGCGCCGGTCGACTGAACATCAATGCGCTGATGACGGTGGCGGTGACCGGTGCCTTCTTCATCGGTCAATGGCCAGAGGCAGCCATGGTCATGGCGCTGTACGCCATCGCCGAGCTGATCGAGGCGCGCGCCGTGGACCGCGCCCGCAACGCCATCAAAAGCCTGATGTCACTGGCTCCCGAGGAGGCGGAGGTTCAGCAGGATGACGGCCGCTGGGTGCGCATGGCAGCCAAGCTGGTGACAGTGGGCAGCACCGTGCGCGTTCGACCCGGCGAGCGCATCCCCCTGGACGGCGTCGTGAGCCAGGGGCAGGGCGCTGTCGATCAGTCGGCCGTCACGGGCGAGAGTATTCCGGTGGACAAGGCGCCGGGAGACGCAGTGTTTGCTAGCACCGTCAACCAGGCCGCAGCGCTGGAAATCAAGACCACGGCGCCGGCCAACGACACCTTGCTGGCTCGCATCATCCGAGCGGTCGAGGAGGCTCAGGGGAGCCGCGCGCCGACGCAACGCTTTGTCGACCGCTTCGCCGCCGTCTACACCCCCGCCGTGTTCGTGCTCGCACTCATGGTTGCAACGCTGACGCCTTGGTTGATGGGCTGGACCTGGATGCAGGCCGTTTACAAGGCGCTCGTCCTGCTGGTCATCGCCTGCCCCTGTGCGTTGGTCATTTCCACCCCGGTCACCGTGGTCAGCGGCTTGGCTGCTGCAGCGCGCAGAGGCATCCTGATCAAGGGTGGCGCTTACCTGGAGGAGGCCCGCAAGCTCAAGGTTGTGGCCCTCGACAAGACGGGCACGCTGACTGAGGGAAAGCCGCAGCTCGTGGCCTTCGAGCCACTGGCCAGCGTGACCGATGGCGGCCAGCTGCGCCGCTGGGCAAGGGCGCTGGCCTCACGCTCCGACCATCCGGTCTCGAAGGCGATTGCCGCCGGGATCGACACAGACGAGTTGTCAGTCGACGAGTTCACAGCCTTGCCTGGCCGGGGCGTGCAAGGGGTGATCGAGGGACGGCGGTTGAGGCTCGCGAACCACCGTTGGGTGGAGGAACTCGGCCGCTGCGATGGTGGCCTTGAAGCACGCATGCAGCAGCACGAGTCCCTGGGCAGATCCGTCACCTTGTTGGTTTCCGAGCAGGAAGTCCTGGCCATTCTGGCCGTGGCCGACCGCATCAAGCCCAGTTCGCAGCGTGCCGTGGAGGCCTTGAAGCAGATGGGCGTGGTGCCCGTCATGCTCACCGGCGACAACCGGCTTACCGCGCAAGCCGTGGGCAAAGAGGCGGGCATTGCCGAGATTCGCGGCCCATTGCTGCCGGACGAGAAGCTGCGAGCCATCGAAGAACTGCAGGCCCGATACGGCCTGTGCGCCATGACCGGCGACGGCATCAACGATGCGCCGGCACTGGCCAAAGCGGACATCGGCTTCGCGATGGGGGGCGCTGGAACCCACACAGCCATGGAAGCGGCCGATGTGGTGATCATGAATGACGACCTGCAGCGATTGCCGGAGACCATCCGGCTTTCAAAGCACACCCGCAGCATCCTGGTCCAAAACATCAGCCTGGCACTCGGGATCAAGGCGGTGTTTTTGGTGCTAGCTGTGTTTGGCAACGCCACGATGTGGATGGCCGTGTTTGCCGACATGGGCGCAAGCCTCTTGGTGGTGGGCAATGGCCTGCGCTTGCTTCGCAAAGAGCGCCCCGGTTGACAGTAAAGGGGGCCGAGGATTGCTCAGCGGATCTGCCAGGGCGTGCAAGGTCGAGCGCTTTCGACAGCCTTCCAGCCCGCGCGGCGACGGTGTTGCCCCAACAACTCCACCGCCCGAGGTCATCAGGGAGGCCGCTGTGCGCGTAAGTCGACTGATGGCTACAGTCACGCCGTGCGCCAGTTGATTGCAATCCTCATTGCCCTGCTCGGGTGCTTCGCCGTTGCTGGCGGAGCAATGGCGAGTACGCAAGCGAAGTACAGCGAGTGCTGTCTGGAACAGTGCAAGGGAATGACCCATTGCGGGGCGTCTGGGTGCCAAAGCTGCGCGACACCTCAGTCCGCACCCGCTCCCAACTCACCGTCTTTCAAGTCCGTCTCGCACTTTGGTTGGTCAGCGACCGAAATCCTGGCGGCCGAAGGGCCACGGTTCGGGCCGCTGACTCCGCCGGACTAGCGCCTTTCATGTTGCCTTTTTGTTTTCAACCATCCAAAGGAACATCATGAAGTCAAAGATTTTGAAAAGCGCCGTTGCGGCGGCACTTCTTGGCGGCTCGGCTGCCGTGTTTGCCGCTCAGGCTTGCTGCGGTGACATCGCCTGCTGCATCCAGCAACTGATCTGCTGCCTGTAAGGTCGTGATGACCTGACGAAGGCCGGCGCAAGCGCCGGCCTTTCTTTTGTTCAGGCCGTAAACCGGGAGGCAACGCGAGCACTCTTGGCAACTGAATCGATGTGACCGTCTAACGGGCGGCTGCTCACAGCCCTTTGTGGTTAGTCGGCACGGGCAAAGGGCCCCGGGCGTCGCCTTCGCAAGGGCATCTTGTGCCCATTCGGGTCACAAGTCGCCCGAGGCGCCTGAAAGCGTTGAAGCCTCTTCAATCCTCGCGCCTGCAAAGACAGTAAACGAACTGTTGCTCCGTGCCCCATGGTGTCGTGTGGACCGTGGTTGAGTGCTCCAGCAGATGGAATCGGCTGCCGAACTGACCGTGTAACTCGTCAGAGGAATAGCGGGCGACTGGCAAGCCGCTGCACTGCGTTGGACCTTGCGGGCCGAACGCACCCACGATGGCGTGGCCACCAGGCTTCAGGGCTCTCAGGACCTGTTCGACATAGCGGCGACGCTGGTCATGTTCGGTCAGGAAGTGAAAAACGGCCCGGTCGTGCCAGACGTCCACAGACCGCGGCGCGAATTCGTGCTCCAGCACGTCTGCCACCAGCCATCGCACATTGGCTGCTCGTGCTGCTAACCGTGTTTGACACACCTCAAGAGCCCGCTCCGATAGGTCCATCACCGCGACATTTCGATAGCCAGCGTCCAGCAAATCATCGACAAGCGTGGCTTCCCCGCCGCCGACGTCAACGATTGCAGCGTCGGTTAAGGCGGTTGCCTGTCGGATGTAGGCCAAGGATTCATCGAGGTGTGGGGCGTACCAACTCACCGCGTTCGGGGCCTTGCTCCCGTAGACCTCTTCCCAATGCGATTTGCTCACTTTGCTCTCCTGTGCTTACGGTTGGGGTGCGTGTAGCGGACTTCACCAGTGCAGCGGAAGATCTCACGGCTATCCCGGGATCGCGCTATGCCGCGGACCGGTAAGCACGGCAGGTTGGCCACTGCGCTTGCACCCGTAGCTCGCGGCAGCTCGCGATGTCATTGAGGCGAACTTGGCACGCTTGTTGTGCAGTCAGCCTGCTGTTCTGGGTCATCCAAGGACCCCACTCACATCAGGCGCGTACTCGGATCAGCAGCAGCATTCATCAACCAATGGTCGACGAAATCGGTCAACTTGTGATGTTGCGAATCCACGTTAGCAAGGTCAGGGCCGACGTTGGGCGATCCAACGGGCTCACGCATGACGAGTGCCTTATGGATGGCTGCATGCACGCCACGGTGATAGGGCAGGTAGTCGTCCACAAAGGCCAAGGGGCGCAGCGATAGGAGCGCTGTGGCTTTCGGGCTGACTGGACCGTCAGTGTTCCCGGTTGCCACCATGTCATCAATGGGGATGCCCAGCGACTCCAAGTTGCGTCTACGGGCAGCCGCATATCGGGCGTCGATGGCCGAAACACAGACCAATCGGAAGCCAGCGGCCACCAGCCGTTCGCATGCCTGAATGACGCCCGGCAGCGCTGGGATGGTGGACCAAAACATCTCGTCCTGGCACGCCCGGAACCGATCGAGTTCGGCACCTGAAAGCCGCCGAACGTTCCAGCGGTCGATCGGCCAGTAGGCGTCAGGGTTTCGCAGGGCCGGGCGGACGCCGAACGCGCGCTCCCAAGCGCCTGCATAGGCTTGGTGGTAGTCCAAAAGCACGCCGTCGGCGTCAAGAGCAATCAGGGGCTTCATGATTTGGGTTCGATGGGCTTGTCTGCGGCGTTGTTCCACGCCACACGGTGAGCCAGGGACGTCGCGTCGTGCCGGACATCGTCTTCGGCGTGCAAATAGGTGTTCGTGGTAGCGATGCTGCCGTGACCCAGGTTATCTCTCACTGCTTTCAAGTCGATCCCTTCGCTCTGATGCGAGCCGGCCGTGTGGCGCAACCAATGTGTGGATGCCTGCGCAATGTGATCCGCGGCCGCCATGAGCGACTCATCTCCGCTGGCCCGAAGGCGAGCCGCCGTGCCGACCATGATGTCTTTGACGATCTCGTGGATGGCGGTGCGCCGCATGGCGATGGCCGTGCCGATCAACGGACGTACCAACGGGCTGGAATCGCCAGGGGAGGGCAGGGGCGGTAGCCCCAATGATCTCCGGTACCGGGCCAACTCGGTCATCAGCTCAGGGGTGGCGGGAATCAGTCGGACCTTTTGGCCCTTACCCGTCACCTCTAGCCACCAGCGCTCTTTGCCGTCCGCGCTGAGGCGGCTAAAGAAACTGCCCATCGTTCCGGCGCAGACCTCAGAGACTCGAAGGCCACCGATGTACAGGAGCGAGAGAAGCCAGCGAGCCCGAGCGGCATGCGCGCGCTGTCTATCGCTACCAGAGGGCAGCAGCTCTACGGTTTGCTTGACCTCTGCCCAGTGCGACATCGGTAGGTACCGGGTGATGCGAGGCGCCGTACGCTGCAGGCGACGCCGGCGCCCCAGAGCCAAAGGGTTGCCTTGCAGGTACCGCGCCTCCACGAGCCAGCAGAACAGGCTGTTGAGCACGGACAGCGCTTGCCTTTGGCTGACTGGCGACAAGGGGCCGGCGAAGGGCCGCCAGGCAGGGCTGTTGCGTGCGGGGCGTCGCCCTTGCGCTGCGATCCAGCGCTCGGCAGGGGAGGGGTTGCTCAAGAACCGTTGGTAGACCAACAAGTCCTCATGGGTCAGGTCCGACAGGGCCCGTTGGTGCTGCATGACGCACCAGAGCAGGAGGCGCTCCACCTCTTTGCGGTAGCTGGCCAAGGTGGCGGGTGAATCTGCGTAGTTGGCCAACCAGGCCAGCACCGCAGAGCGATCGTCGTTCGCGGCGATCTGTGCGGGACCCGGCGCGCGGTTGGTACCCAAGCGGCCGTCGAGCGATTCAGCGATCAGCAGACGATCCAGCGGCACAGCCGGACCCACTGCGATGTTCTCCGAGAGCGACTTTGAATGCATCTGGACATTAGATCAGTTATGTCCAAAGAAGCGCAATGAGAGTTGGTTTATTAACGTAATACGTCGTACTATCAACGCATGAGTACGGAAAACGAGATCCTCGCCGAGGTCGAGGCGCTGAAGAACAAGTTCAGCGACACCAAAGCCTTGTACCGCGAGGTGTGCGCACTGCTGTTCTTCAGGTACGGGATCACGCCCACGACCAACAAGCTGTACCAGTACGTCCGCAAAGGCACCATGGGTACGCCGGCTGAGGCGCTCGCCAAGTTCTGGGACGAACTCAGGGGCAAGGCACGCATCGAGATCGACCATCCGGACTTGCCACAGGACATCAAGACGGTTGCGGCAGAGGCCATCGCAGCCATCTGGCAGCAAGCAACAGCTGCGGCGCGGAACGAACTGGCAGCCATCCGAGAGGACTTGCAAGCGGCATCGGTGGCCGCAGAGCAAAGGGAGGCTGATGCGCAGGCCGCCGCAGAGCGCGCTACCGCCGAGACAGACCGTGTGAACTCACTGCTGCAACAGTGCCAGCAAGACTTGGAGTCCGAGCGCCTGGCGAGCGCCGGCATTCAATCCCGGCTGGTTCAGCAGGAACAACAGTTGGAGGAGCAGCGTTCATTGAACAAGCAACTCCAGGAGCGCTTCAGCGACGAGCTGGAGAAGGCCCGTATGGCTGTTGAGGCGGCTCACGAACGAGCGGCCGCGGCTGAAAAACGCGCCCTGCTGGAGGTGGAGCACGAGCGACAGGCGCGAATCAAGGCAGACCGAACCACGGAAGCGCTGCGAGGGCAATTGGCACAGGTAGAGGCCCGCGAACGTGACAGCGCGCTTCGGCACACGGAGGCCTACACCCGCCAACAAGCCAACCTGACTGCTGCGGAAGCGGGACGTGAGGCAGCCTTGGCCGAGGGGAGGGCGTTGACGCAAAGGCTCGCGGAACTCGAAAAACGTCTGGAGGCAGCGAACCGAGACGCGCTCCGCTACCGAACGGAGGCCAGCATGGCGAAAGAGCTGATCGCACGCGTGGCGCCTCCGGATCAAAAGCCGCCACCCAAAATCGCCCGCAAAAAGGTGGTCAAGTGAGCGCTTCTGCCGACCAGTACCTCCGGTCCGTCCTCAAAGCGCATGCTTGTGATCACAGCGGTGCTCTGGCTGTGGCCAATCGAGAAATCGCCCCAGTGGTGCAAGCATGGGGTGGTTCGGCGTTGCTGGACATCCGACTATCGGGTTCGGTCGAGAAGGGGACCGCAAATGCCGGCTCCAACGACCTGGACTTGTTCATTCGTTTCAGCTCCACGGTCGAAACCACCCTGTACAACTTGTACGACGGGCTTCTCAACGTTGCCGCCCAGAGATGGCAAACGCGAGCGCAGAACGTCTCAATCGGGGTCCAGTGTCAGGGTTACCACTTTGACTTGGTGCCCGCACGCCTTCAGCCAGGCTATCGCGACTGGCATTGGCTGTGGCGGAGCAAGGCGCGAACCTGGACCCAAACCAACGTCGAGCGGCATATCCAAACGGTTCGCGACTCTGGTCGCATCGAGGAGATTCGCATCCTGAAGCTCTGGCGGACGCAGGCTGGCTTGGACTTGCCATCTTTCCTGCTCGAGCTCGCCGTCATTGAAGCGTTGCGTGGGCGGTCCTTCAACACCCTATCGGCGAACGTATTGCACGCCCTTGAGTGGATCTCGAACCGCATTGAAACCGTCCGGCTGGTCGACCCCGCCAACAGCAGCAACATCGTTAGTGCGGACTTGACTGGATCTGAACGGCGAGCCGTGGCCCTGGCGGCCCAGCGGGCGCGCCACGCCCAGTACTTCAGCGAGATCGTGGCTTGATCATGACCAACACCCTGAAATCCCTCTTCGCTGGCACGCAAGAACAGCTGGCGGCCAAGCTCAAGAATGCGCGCAGAGCGATCGCGCACCCTGGCGACAAGGGCTCGGTGTCCGAAGCCGAGTGGTGCGACCTGCTCACAGGGTTCTTGCCGCAGCGCTACTGCGTCTCAAAGGCGACGGTGATTGACAGCAAGGGCGCCGTCAGCGATTCCATCGACCTTGTGGTCTACCACAGGCAGTACTCTCCACTCGTCTTTGAACAGGGCGGGTTCCGATATGTGGCGGCCGAGGCGGTTTATGCCGTCTTTGAGGTCAAGCAAGCTCTGAACGCGGCGCATTTGGATTACGCCGCCCAGAAGGCAGCCTCAGTCCGCCGACTTTTCAGAACGAGCGCCGCCGTGACCGACATCCGGGGCGGCACTCCAGTCAAGCAACCCATCCCGATCATTGCCGGACTGCTGACCACGTCGATTGAATGGGCTGAGCAGAGCGCGCAGGGCCATGTGCGGCAAGTAGTGAGCGAACTCGATGCCGAGCACAGCATGGAGTTCCTCTGCGCTGCAGACAGTTTGGCATTTGAGGTCGCTCATGAGCCTGAGCGCCTAGTGGTGACGAGCTCTGCGCCGGATTCAGGCCTCGTCTTCTTCGTATTCGGTCTGCTGCATCGCCTCCAGCAGATCGGAACCGTTGCGCCGATCGACTTCGCGGCATATCGCAACGCCATCTGACGACCGATCTTCGCCCGTCCCACACCATACGAGATCACGTTGTGATGCTGGCGGAAGAGGAGGAAAATTCTCGCTGCTCGATCATCATCAAATTTGATTGAAAAGTATGGGCAAATTTGATTGAGTGAACGG
>JACCEA011142410.1_pt1 | contig 14710 bp, 11 predicted proteins | sample 7449851 | NCBI WGS metagenome assembly JACCEA01 (sample SAMN15323453, study PRJNA562643) | freshwater metagenome | isolation source: river surface water | place: USA:Blue River Watershed | collected 2017-08-18 | reverse complement strand
CGAATCTTGCATTCTTTCTCCAAAATGGAGTTGGCGTTCATGGAGAACGATCCGCCGCGGTAATTCAGCATCCAATCGGTCACCATGCCGCGCTCAATGGCGTAATAAGCGATTCCGTATGCTTTGAGGTGATTTTTTTGCGCATCATCCATGGGAATGACCAATTGCGCAGAAAAAAGTTCAAGAGAAAAACAGATGGTTAAAAACAGGAGGATCAATCGCATAACCGAATAACGTTGAAATTTCAATTTGGTTATCCTTGAAGATGTTTTTCTAAAACGGCCGCAATATTGGGTTTGAAATACCGATTACTTTTCATGATTTTTCCATCTTCCCGAAAGATGGGTTCCCCGTTTTCGTCGAGTTTGGAGAGATTCGATTGTTGAATTTCTTCAAAAACATCTTCGATCACGTGCTGCAATCCGTGCGACAAAATGGTTCCGCATAAAATGTACAACTGATCGCCGAGGGCATCTGCAATTTCGGTGAGGTTCCCTTCTTTTGCTGCTTCCAAGTACTCGTCGTTTTCTTCGGCCATCAGGCGATGCCGGAGTTCTACGATGGAATCGGGGAGTTGAGCAACGGGTGAGTGGTGTTGGGGTACTTTGAATTTTTCGTGAAATTCAGCAACGTACGATAACGGTTTTTTCATGATTAATCCAAAGAAAAAGTCGTGGATCCAATGCGGTATCCTTCGCAGTAAAGCTCAACGGAATATTTTCCAGGGCCGAGAAAATTGGTTTTGTTGAAATAGCCGCATTCTTCCACTTCGTTTCCAAAGTAAGGAACGGTTTTCGTGAAGGAGTAAAGGGTTTCTTTCCCTTCAAAACTAAACTTTCCAGATCCCGAACCTTCGTCGTACACCGTTGTTCCATCAGGGGAAATGATACGAACATGAACCAATTTATTGCCGTGATTGGCCACGGAATTGGGGAGCAGGTTAAAGCAAACTTTGACTTTTTCTACGTTTTTTGATTTTGAAACCACGTCTTCTTTACCGTTTCTTTTGAATCGAATGGCGGAAGCGATGGTTTTATTGGATGCCAGGATCGCACCGCGCTGAATCTTCTCGTACAAGAATGAATTCTCGGCTGTAATCTTTTGATTTCGTTCTTTTTCCTCACTTAAATTTTGAGTGAGCAAGGTATTTTCGCCTTTAAGCTTTGAATTTTCTTGGTTTAAGTTGTTGATTTGAGCCAAATATGCATTTTTTTCTTTGGTTAAGTCGGCCATCAATGCGCGTACTTTTTTCAAATCTTCCTCGCTTGCTTTCCCTACGCGAATTAAGGAATCGATGCTGCGGGATTTGGTTTGAATATCATCAATCTTTTCATCAATGACCCGATTGAGATCGGTATTGTCTCCTTTTTGGGCTTGCAATTCTGAAATAAGACCAGTTCTAAGTTTCTCACTTTCAGTGAGTAAGTTTTGTTCTTTTTGAATTTTATCCTGTTGTGATGATTCCCGAATGAACCAAAATAGGTTGGTTCCGACCAACAAGGCCAAAAGGATAAAGAGGATAGCTCGGTAGTTTGCGTTCTGACTCATAATAAATTCAAATGCCAAGATAATTGAAAAACTTGTTAACGACCAAAACAAAGTTCGCTTTTCGATGAAATCCAAGGTTATTTTTGTATGTATTTTCCGTTTTCCAAAAAGTGATTCATGCGTTTAAGAATTTTATTTGAAGATAATCATTTGATTGCCGTTTATAAGCCTGCTGGTGTCTTGGTTCAAGCCGACGATACGGGTGATGTTTGTTTGAAAGAAATTGTAGAGGACTACATTGTTCGCGAATACAATAAACCCGGCGCTGCATTCGTGGGTGTGATTCATCGCATCGATCGGCCGGTTTCGGGGTTGGTATTGATGGCGAAAACCTCCAAAGCCTTGGCCCGAATGAATAAAATGTTCGAAGAAAAAACCATTCAGAAAACGTATTGGGCCGTGGTGCACAATCATGCAGAACACGAAGATTCTGTGGAATTGGTGAATTGGATTTTAAAGGATTCGGCGAAAAACATGGTTCATTGCTACAACAAGGCCCGTGGAGCCGCCAAACGTGCCGAACTTTCCTACAAACAAATTGGCGCCTCCAAAGGATTTTCCCTCTTCGAAGTGAAACCCAAAACCGGACGGCCTCACCAGATTCGTGCCCAGTTGAGCTATGCCGGATTCCCCATTGCGGGCGATGTGAAATACGGCGCAAAAGGATTCCTTTCCGATCAATCTATCGCTTTGCATGCCTATTCCCTGGAATTCGATCATCCCGTTTCCAAAGAAAAAGTCATCATCAAGTGCCTGCCCGAGAAGAAAAATAAATGGAGTTTATTCGACTAAGATATCTTTGCAATCATGCCCAAACATCATCTCATTACCGCTGCTTTACCCTATGCCAATGGCCCCGTTCATATCGGACACCTGGCCGGGTGTTATTTGCCTGCTGATATTTACGTTCGTTACCTCCGATTGATTGGAGAAGATGTTCTATTCATTTGTGGTTCCGATGAACACGGTGTGCCCATCACCTTAAAAGCTCAGAAAGAAGGCATTAGGCCCCAAGATGTGGTGGATCGGTATCATGCCCTGATGGGTGGCGCCTTTCAAAATTTCGGAATTTCTTTCGATTATTACGGAAGAACTTCTTCGGAAATGCACAAGAAAACCGCTGCTGATTTCTTTGAAAAATTGTACAAGGATGGCGTCTTTCTAGAAGAAGTCACCGAACAATATTTCGATGAAGAAGCCCAGCAATTTTTGGCCGACCGTTACATCACTGGAACGTGTCCGAGCTGCCAAAATCCAGGTGCTTACGGCGACCAATGCGAAAAATGCGGAAAAACCCTCAGCCCTTCCGACTTAATTGATCCGAAATCGGCCCTATCGGGCAATGTTCCAGTATTAAAACCTACCCGAAATTGGTTTTTGCCTTTGGATCGGTTGCAACCCAAAATTGAAGCTTTCATGGATTCCCGTCAAGGATGGAAACCTAACGTAACTGGGCAAGTTCGCTCCTGGTTGCAACAAGGTCTTCACCCAAGGGCCATGACCCGCGATCTTTCCTGGGGCGTTCCCGTTCCAAGTCAAATTCCCAGTTCCGAAGGAAAAGTATTGTACGTGTGGTTCGATGCCCCCATCGGATACATTTCGGCCACCAAAGAGTATTTTCAGCAAAAGGGAGATGCAGAAGGGTGGAAGAAGTATTGGTCAGGCGACGATGCTCGTTTGGTTCATTTCATCGGAAAAGACAACATCGTTTTCCATTGCATCATTTTTCCATCCATGCTGATGGAACACGGTGGATTTGTTCTGCCGGATAATGTTCCTGCCAATGAGTTTCTTAATTTGGAAGGCGATAAAATCTCAACATCTAGGAATCATGCCGTTTGGTTGCACGAATACCTGGAAGATTTTCCCGGCAAAGAAGACGAATTGCGCTACGTTTTAACCTCCATTGCTCCGGAGTCGAAGGATGCCGATTTTTCTTGGAAGGATTTTCAAACCAAGGTGAATAGTGAATTGGTGGCCATTCTAGGAAATTTCGTCAATCGAGTTTTGGTACTTTCCCACAAATATTACGAAGGAGTCGTTCCCAGTGATGCTGAAATTCCAGGTGATTCCGATGCACGGAAAAAAGTATTGGAGGCCTATCATCATTGCCATACCGAGGGAAATCAAGCCATCCAAAACATGGTGGAAGCCTTGAAAAACTACAAGTTCCGTGAAGCTCAGGCAGAAATGATGAACTTCGTTCGCTGTGGGAATAAATTCTTGGCCGACACCGAGCCATGGAAACTTCAAAAAGTTGATCCTACTGCCGTGGAGGCCATCCTTAGTTATGCCCTTTCTTTAACCGGCAACATCGCTTGCGCTTGCGCTCCTTTCCTGCCTCGAATCTCGGAAAAGATCTTTTCTATGCTGAATTTTTCTTCCGATGAGGTGATGAAGGCATTTTGGCATCAAGGTGAAATGGTAGAAATGTTGGCACCTGGACATCGTTTGGGAGAAGTGAGTTTGTTGTTTCAAAATATCGAAGATGAGGCAATTCACCAACAATTAGAAAAACTTGAAGCAGCAAAAATGGCCAATCAAACGGTTGCTGAAAAAGTAGTTTCTCCTCCGAAGGCCGAAGTGACATTCGATGATTTTTCCAAAATTGATTTGCGGATTGCTACGATTTTGGAAGCCCAAAAAGTTCCTAAAACCGATAAATTGATGCAGTTATTGGTGGATACTGGAATGGATCACCGAACCATTGTAAGCGGAATCGCTCATCAATACTCCCCCGAAGAATTGGTGGGAAAACAAATCATGGTCCTTTGCAACCTGGCTCCAAGAAAATTAAAAGGAATCGAAAGCAAAGGAATGATTTTATTGGCGAAAGATTCCGATGAAAACCTTATTTTCGTTTCTCCCGTTCGTCCAACGACGAATGGCTCCGAAGTCGCATGAACATCAAAAAATGGTTGGGAATCGTTGCTCTACTTGCGCTTGCAAGTTGTAAGAACGAAACATTGCCCCCGGTTTCCCTTGAACCAGGAATCTACGCTATGCAACCCGGAAACGAGTTTGTTTATGCTGTAGATTCGATTCATTACAACGATTTTACCAGTCGCATTGATACCTTTCGTTTTCAAATGCGGGAACGGGTGGATTCCATTCTGGAACAAACATCAACCACCAAAAAAATAAGAATTTTCCAAGAATCCTTGGACCCAATTACCCAATCGTGGAATCCGATCGCAACGGTTCTCGTTACTTTTGCTCCCGGCGTTGTTCGTAGCACAGAAGACAACAACCAATTCATTCGGTTGATCCTTCCGATTTACGAAGGAAACAGCTGGAAAGGTAATGTTTTAACCAACAACGAGCCGTGGAACAACGACTGGGAATACTATTATTACAATGTTTGGCGTTCCAAAGATGTGTTAGGTAAGAATTTTGATTCTACGGTTTCGGTAAATTGGGTAGAATCATCCACCTTCATTGACGAAACGCTGGGTGAGGAAACCTACGCCCAAGGAATTGGTAGAATTTACCGGCGATTTAAAAACATTCGTTTCAAAATCGATGGAAACATTGAGTCGGGTTACGACGTTACTTGGTCATTAAAAAGCTGGAAAAAATGAAAAATGGATTTCTGTCGCTCTTCTTTTTGATATCAGCGTTTTCGTGGGCCCAAATCCCTGCCACTCGCTTTTTTGTTGAATTTGTCGATAAAGGCAGTTCTTCCTTCAGTTTACAGCGGCCATCGGAATTTTTGAGTCAACGAAGCATCGAACGCCGCTTAAAATTTAACATCCCCCTCGATTCATCCGATCTGCCCGTTACAGCTGCATACGTTGCCAGTGTTCAACGGTTAGGCGGATTAGTTCATTGTACCTCCAAATGGTTCAACGGAGTGGTGGTGGAGCCAAGGGATTCTCAGAGTTGGGAAAATATTAAATTGTTACCTTGTGTGAAGTCAACCCAACCGGTTTTCAAGCTAAAGCGAACCGATGATCCTTGGGTTGAACCCGCCGCAACCGAGGGTATTGCGTCTTTCCCTGATTCGGTGTACGGAATTGGACTTACCCAAGTGAAGCAATTGAATTTGCAATCGTTGCATCAAGAAGGATTTACCGGAAAGGGAGTTTGGATTGCCGTACTCGACGCCGGTTTTATTAACGTTCCAAGTATCGCAGCCTTTCAACACCTTTTTACCGAGGGAAGGATTGTTGGCAATCGTGATTTTGTGGATCGGGATAACGATCCTTTCAATGGCGATATTCACGGGACGTTGGTTCTCAGTTGCATGGCTGCAAAATTGCCCGGAGTATTGATCGGAACCGCGCCCGATGCAAAATACACGCTTTTAAGAACCGAAGACGTTGGTTCGGAGCGCCGCATTGAGGAGTTCAATTGGATTGCAGGAGCCGAATACGCCGATTCTTTAGGCATTGATGTGTTCAATACCTCGTTGGGTTACACTTGGTACGATCCCATCGATTCGATGCAGCAAATTACCCAAGTTCAGCTGGATGGGAATACCACGTACATCACTCGTGGCGCCGACCTCGCAGCAAAGAAAGGGATTTTGGTTGTGAATAGTGCCGGAAACGAAGGCGGAAGCGCTTGGGGGAATATTTCTGCTCCAAGCGATGGCGACAGTGTTTTTTGCATCGGAGCCGTTGATTCCACGGGTTTTCGAGCGGGATTTAGCGGAAGGGGCTTGTCCAGTCAACGCATCAAACCAAATGTCATGGCTTTGGGCGCTCGAACGCCTTTGCTCAATCACAATGGAAACCCCAGCACCGGCTCGGGAACTTCGTTCAGCGGACCTGTCATGGCCGGTGCAATGGCGTGTTTGGTTCAAGCATTTCCACAAAAAAACAATTGGGAATTGATGAAAGCTGTTGAAAAAAGCTCCAGTCAATTTCAAAATCCCGATACGCTGATGGGATACGGAATTCCCGACTTTGGGAAGGTCTTCCAAGCGTTAAACCAATGGAACAAATACTTTCCGAAAGATCAAGATTTCTGTTTGGTGTTCCCGAATCCGGTTGGCACGAACTCGAGAATTGTTTTTAAAGAGGCGTATGCATCGGTAACTCTGCGTTTGTGGGATAGTCGAGCTCGATTGATCAAACAATGGAACATTGCCAACCAAATGAGTGAAGATTTATCGTGGATCTCTCAATTGCAGCAAGGCGCTTACTTTTTGGATGTAGAAACGGATTTGCTGCAAACCCGAATTCGATTGGTTCATTAATCAACCACAACAATTTTCTTCGTCTCGAAAAATTCTTCGTTAAAATAATCGGAAATGGAGGTGATGGAGGCATTCCATCCGCTTGTTTCAATTTCTTCGTTCAAGTCGCCTCCCTTCAAAAAAACGTATTTTCCGTCGTTGGCGATGAGGTGCTCCGTCCAATTTCGTAATTCCACCATTTGAGCTACTGCCCGACAAGTGATGGCATCGTACTTGGATTTTAGGGTTTCTACCCGAATGGCTTGGGCTTCTACATGGTCCAATTCTAGGGCATCAGCCACCCCTTGAACAACCTTGATTTTTTTGGCGATGCTATCCACCAAATGGAATTGTTTATCGGGATAATAAATGGCTAGCGGAATGCCAGGAAATCCTCCACCGCATCCGAAATCCAAAACGGTATTTCGATCTTCCAAGATCCCCAATTTGGCAATGGCTAAACTATGAAGAACGTGGTGGACGTAAAATTGGTCGAGATCTTTTCTCGAAATAACATTGATTTGAGCGTTCCAAGTTTCGTACAACGATTTTAGTTGGTCGAACTGCTCTTTTTGACGATCGGATAAATCGGGAAAATGATGGAAAATAAGATCAACACCCTGCATTACCAATCGGTTTTTTTGCTGAACCAACCGTCCATGGTGAAGTAAACGTGCAACATGGGAAAGATAAATTCTAAAATGGGGAAAAGGTAAGGAATGCGCTTTTCGCCGACTTTTAATGCCATTTTTGACATGGAAATCCAGCGAATGAGGAAGGTGATACCCCAAACGCCTAAGGCAATATAGGCGAAGGTGGCGTTGTTTTCTTTCAAGAGCAAATACGGGAATGCAAAAACAAAAAACAACAATCCAAAATACCAAGAGGCCGTGCCCCATCCGAGAAACAACTTATGGCTGGTTTTGTACCATTTGCTGGTGCTGGCATGCCTTCTTTTTTGACGCATCCAATGGTTGAAATCTTCCTTAGGTTTGGAGATGGTCATGGCCGATCGGTTTAGGACCAATCCCACATTGGTTTCTGTTGCGGCCATGTTTACGAATAAATCATCGTCGCCAGATGGGTGGTGAATGTGTTTGCTAAATCCTTTTTGTTCGTAGAAAAGCGATTTGGTGTATCCCAAATTTCGTCCAACACCCATATATGGAATACCTGCCAAGGTAAAGGAGAAATAATTGAGAGCCGTTAACACCGTGTCGAACTGAATAAGGAGATTGAGGAAATTCTTCTGTTTTTTGTAGCTTCCGTAGCCGAGAACGATGCGTTTCCCGTTGTTGAAACCGGCGTTCATCTCCCGCAGCCAATGCTGGCTTGCCGGACGGCAATCGGCATCGGAGAAGACCAAATACTCGTTTTTCGACGCTTTGATCCCGTAGAAAAGGGCCAGTTTTTTTCCGCGTCGGTACTTCTCGTTATCTTGAACTTCGGAGATTCGCAAATGAGGATAGTGCGTTTGCAGTTGCTCCAAAATAACTGAAGTGGCGTCGTAAGAACCATCGTTTACCACCACAACCTCGTAATTGGGGTAATCTTGATTCAAAAAATATTGCAAATTATCGTGCAAATTTTCAGCTTCATTTTTAGCCGCAATGATGATTGAAATGGGGCGAAATTCCGTTTGTCCTTCACTGGAAGTGGAGAATCCCCACGATCTGATCCAGAAGTAAACAACGAAAAGTAGGTGAAGCCCCAAGGGAAACACCACTAAAAACAAGATTATTTCTGCATGACTAAATCCAAACACCGCGATTTCCTTTTTTTCAGGGTTATTTTTGCAACAGCGAAATTACCTTCAATTTCACTTAAAGTTATTTTCAAGTTTTCAACGAATGGATTTTTTTGAACTTCAAGCTACCGATTCTCAATCCCGTGCACGGGCTGGGGTGATTCATACTGATCATGGCGATATCTTAACTCCCATCTTTATGCCCGTGGGTACCATTGGTTCGGTGAAAGCGGTGAAACAGGAGGATTTGGAAGATTTGGTCAAAGCCCAAATTATTTTAGGAAACACTTATCACCTTTATTTACGTCCGGGAATGGATTTGATGAAACAATACGGCGGTTTGCATCGGTTCATGAATTGGGAACGCCCCATTTTAACCGACAGCGGTGGATATCAGGTTTTTTCCTTGGCCCACCGTCGGAAAATTAAGGAGGAAGGAGTTACGTTTGCCTCGCATATCGATGGAAGCAAGCATTTGTTTACGCCTGAAAACGTGATGGAAATTCAAACCTCTATCGGTTCTGATATCATGATGGCCTTCGATGAATGTCCGCCTTATCCGGCAGAGAAGAAGTACGTGGAGCAGTCGATGCACCTTACTCACCGGTGGTTGAAACGATGCATTGCTCATAAAGCAACGCTTGAGCCGTTGTACGGACATCGGCAATTTTTGTTTCCGATTGTTCAAGGAGGGGTACATGCCGATTTGCGGGCTGAAAGTTGCAAGTTCATTGCCGATCAAGGTCAGCCCGGAAACGCCATCGGTGGACTTTCGGTGGGTGAACCTACGGAAATGATGTACGAGATGACGGAAATTTGTACGGATATCCTTCCCAAAGATCGTCCGCGCTATTTGATGGGGGTTGGAACGCCAGCAAATCTGTTGGAATGCATCGAGCGCGGCATCGATATGTTTGATTGCGTAATGCCTACCCGAAATGCTCGGAATGGAAATTTATTTACCCGGCAGGGCATCATCAATATCCGCAATAAAAAGTGGCAAAATGTTCAGGAACCCATTGATGCCCTTAGCGATTTGCCTTTAGATCATCGGTATTCGCTAGCCTATCTTCGGCATTTGTTTGCCGCCGAGGAGATGTTGGGCCCCATGATTGCCTCCATCCATAATTTGGCGTTTTACCTGTGGTTGGTGGGCGAGGCTAGAAAGCACATTTTAGCCGGCGATTTTGTTGCGTGGAAAAACAGTATCTTGCCTCAGATTTCTCAAAAATTGTAACCTTGTTTAAAATCCTCGATCGATATATCCTTCAAAAATTCATTGGAACCTTTGTGTTTCTAATGTTTTTGTTGATTTTGATTTTCTTGATTTTCGACCTTTCCGAGAATATTGATAAATTTTTATCGAGGAATGCTCCGGCCGAAGAGATTGTGTTCGATTATTATTTGAACTCCATACCTTTTTATTTGTCGTTGGTTTTTCCGCTTTTTGTATTTCTTTCGGTGATTTTTTTTACTTCAAAAATGGCGAATCGAAGCGAGATCATTCCCATCCTTGGAAGTGGAGTGGGTTTGTGGCGGTTGGCTCGGCCGTATTTGGTGGGTTCGGCCATGATTGCTTCATTTTTCTTTGTGATGATTGGGTATGTTTTGCCTCCAGCCAACAAGAAAAGAATGGATTTTATGACTAAATACGTTCGTGATGGGGTGTATTTAACGGGTAGAAATGCTCATTTGCAAATTGCTAAGGGGAAGTTTATTTATTTTGAAAGTTTTCAATATCCGGATTCTGCTGGGTTTCTTTTTTCGTACGAGGAAATAGTTGGGGGGAAATTAAAGCGTAAGTTTTTTGCCGATCGGTTGCAATGGGATGCCAAGCGGCAGGAGTGGAAAGCCGATCAATATTATTGGAGGATTTACCTGCCGCAACGGAAGGAGCGGATTGAGCGAGGAGCGACTACCTGGATAAAGATTCCATTGCATCCCAACGATGTCGGGCGAAGTTTTGAAGGAGAAGATATTTCAACACTAACGACACCTGATTTGAAGAAATTTATTGCGCTGGAGGAGTTGCGGGGTAGGGAAGTGTCTTACCTGAATTTTGAGGTTTGGAAGCGTTTAACAGCGCCGGCAACAACGTTGGTGTTAACCTTGATCGGTTTGGCGCTTTCGGCTAGGAAGAAGCGTGGAGGCATTGGATTGAACTTGGCTATAGGTATTGGCTTGTGTTTTTCCTACATTTTGTTGGACCGATTTTCATCGATTTTTGCGGCAAATAATGATTTGCCGGTGGTACTTGCGGCTTGGATTCCAACCGTTTTTTTTGGAATTGTTGCTTATTTTCTTGTTCGTTTTGCACCTAAGTAAAGTACAAAGTCAGCTGGCCTTGCATGGCATTGTCTTCATTTGGGGATTCACAGCCATTTTAGGAAAATTGATTGATTTGCCGTCGGAGCAATTGGTGTGGTGGAGAATGGGTTTGGCATGGGGTGGGTTATGGGTGATTGGGAAGTTTTTACACGCCCATTTATCAAATCCAAAGAATCGGTGGAAGGTTTGGGGCGTTGGAGTGTTGGTGGCGTTGCACTGGCTTTGTTTTTTTGAGTCAGCTAAAGTTTCTAATGTTACCGTTTCGTTGTTGGGGTTGAGCTCTTCGGCCTTTTTTACGTCGTTACTGGAACCGTATATTTTAAAAAGGCCGATTGATCGAAAAGAAGTTTTTTTAGGATTAATCACCGTTTTAGGAATTTTTTTAGCTTTTCCTTTTGATCATCCGGGGAATTTAGGCCTGGGGTTGTTGTATTCATTTGGAGCTTCCGTATTTGGAACGTTATTCAGTACGATTAATGGACTATTGAAGCAAGAAGAATCTGCGGCGGCCATTGCCAAACACGAGTTTTTAGGTGGATTTTTGGTTTTGACCATCTTCCTCATTTTTCTTGATCCATCCTTGAAGTTTGTGGCCGTTCCTTCGTGGGGGAACATGAAATATTTATTGATTCTAAGTTGGATTTGCACCAGTTTTGCCTTTTTGGCTAGCGTTTATTTATTGAAATACCTTACGCCTTTTACGGTAAATCTTACTGTGAATTTGGAACCCGTTTACGGAATTTTGATGGCTTTAGTGATTTTTCACGAGCATGCCATGTTAACCCCCATGTTTTATGGAGGAGCGGCAGTGGTAATGGTTTCTGTGTTGTTGAATGCGTGGTTTAAAAGGAAAAACCAATGGGTTGAAGATGAAAAAGAAATCTAGGAACTTAGTTTGTTCAAAATAGAGTTTTTTCGAAATAGGTGTTTTGAAAAACCATTTTAGGGTAAAAATTAAAGTGCCATTACCCTCGTTAACATCAAACAATGTAGAAATTAAACTTTTTCATGATGGTGAAAATTCACGCCGATTTTCCAGGATGCTTGTTTGGACAAACCCAGGTACCGCCAAACCCTATTCGGGCGCTTTACAACAAGTTTCGGGCTTTATTTTTTTGAAAAAATGAAATTTGGAAGCAAAAAAAGGGTAGGATTCCATAAAATTTCGGCTAACCATGTTGAAAATGGGGATCATCTTTTCCATACTAGATACCTTAGAGATCTCTCAATAACCACACTTCGTTCTTTAAAGAAATCTGGGACTACGTCTTACCCCTCCCCGGAAGTAAAGTTAAGGCGTAATTTTTCGCTAGTCGTATTGAAACGTTTATAATCGTTTAGTTACGTTTATAAACGTTTCATTAACGACTAACGCCCAAAAAAGCCGTAAATTGCTCTTGGTGGGGGAGGGCGGTCCCTGAGTTTATCGAAGGGCGGTCCCTGAGTCCAATCAAAGGGGGATTTATCTCCCATGATCCAATTCATTTTTTTTGCAACTCATTGTAGGAGAACAATTCATAATGAGACCATTGAGAATTCGATAACATGTGCCTGAGTCCAATCGAAGGGCGCTCCCAATGGCATTACCAATCCACGTCGCAAAAAGATCTTCAAAGGGAAACAAAAAGCCCCGAATTTCTTCGAGGCTGTTTTTTTGAATGCTTATCAGTTATCGTTGAATCATCATTTTTTCCATCTTGCGATGAACTTTGCCTTCCGAATCGGTGGCAATGATTTCGAAATGGTACAAACCCTCTGCAACATCGTTGAAATACAAGGTCTGGGTTTCAACTGAACCCAATGATTGACGTTTTACCAATCGGCCATCTGCAGCAAAGACACTAATGAGCACATCGTTCAAGGTTGCTCCAAATTGGATTTGGAATTCACCACGGCTGGGGTTCGGATAGATATTTAAAGAGAAGTCACCAACCATTCCACGACATGCAGAAGTATTTAATGACAAAGAACCTGGTTGTGACCAACCGCATAAGGTGGTTTGAACTTGTGCACCTAAGGTTCCAGAAATGAATGATCCAGTATTGGTAATAACAGCACTATTTGCATTCTGACTTACGATGGATAATCCAGTTGGCAAATTGAAACGGTAACGGATGGCACCAGGAACAACTGGCATGGTATACGTTACTTGGTCACCAGGACAAATGCTGTTGGAGCCCGTGATGACAGGTTTGGCTAGCAATGAAACCGTGATTGAAGTGGAAGGTGTATTTCCGCAAGAAGAAATCCCTAATACTGAAATGGAACCGCTAGAAAATGCAGATGCAAATGTGACTTGAATGGAAGTCGTGCCTTGTCCTGAAACCAAAGTGGCATTGGTTGGTAATGTCCATTGGTAAGAACTGCATCCTGGGATTGATTGAATAGCATAGGTGGCTTGGGTAGCTGTTCCTCGGATATTACATACGGATGTAACCGATTGGGTAAAGGTTGGAGCCGTGGTAATGGGGGCTGTTTTTGGATAAATGGCTCGGGCTAAACCACTTCCGCAGGCATTCACTGGGGTTGCTCGAATTTGCCCGGATGAAAATCCTGCTGGATAGGTTACGGCAATCACGTTGCCATTAGCATTGCCAACGGCTGTTATTCCATTGGTTAGTAACCAGGTAAATGATAATGCATTCGGATCGGCAGGTACAGAATACGTTAACGTGTTGTTGGTCCCAATGACAGCACATGGATTTAAATCTCCGGTAATGGCAACGGGTCGGGTAGGAACTGCGGAAAATTTATTGATGGTTACCGAATTTGAGGTTGCTTGACAACCGTTACTATCGGTGGTAGTTACAGAATAGCTTCCAGAAACCGAAGCTGATATGCTTGCCGTAGTATCACCATTGCTCCACAAATAAGAACTCGCTGATGTTGAGTTAATGGTTACGTTGGTTTTACATACATTGGTTGCCCCAACTGCAGCAACCGTTGGAACAATTGGGGTGTTTACTAGGATCGAAACGGCATTGGAAGTAGCAGAACATCCGTTGGTGTCGGTACCGATCACCGAATAGTTCCCAGAGGTGGTTACATTAATGGTAGAATTAGAACTGGAATTGGACCAAGTGTAAGAGTTGGCCCCAACTGCAGTTAAGGTAACGGATCCACCTTGACAAAATGACAATGAACCAGAGTTTTGAATAGAAACATTCGGCAATGCGTTAACAACGACCTGAATAGCATTGGAGGTATTGGAACAACCATTGGCATCGGTACCTGTTACTGAAAATGAACCGGATTGATTGACTGAAATACTTGAAGAGGAAGCTCCTGTTGACCAAGAATACGTTGTTCCACCGGAGGCCAGAAGTGATAAACTATCACCCGAGCAGATGCTAGTAGATCCCGAACTATTAATTTGAATATTCGGTAAGGCATTTACAGTTATTGAAGTAGAATCGCTCGATGAACAGCCATTGGTGTCAGTTCCAACGACAAGATAAACACCACTTTGGTTAGCAATGATCGAAGAAGTAGTTGCTGACGTATTCCAAGAATAACTGCTAGCTCCAGATGCCGTAAGGGTAAGCGAATCTCCCGAGCAGATAGCATTACTTCCTTTTGAATTTTGGATATTAAGAACAGGAAGTGAATTAACCAACGTAGATACCACCGCAGAAGTAGAAGAGCAACCGTTGGAGTCGGTCCCGATCACTGAGAAATTGCCGGTATTAGACACTGAAATGGATGAATTAACATTGGAATTCGACCAAACATAGGTATTTGCACCGGATCCGGAAAGAGTTACCGAACCACCTTGGCAAAAAGTTAAGGCAGACGATGCTTGGATTGCAACGGTCGGGTTGGAATTTACGGTGACAATTTTTTCAGCAGAAGTAGTAGAATTGGAACCATCAGATACCACAACTCGGTAGGATCCGTTGGTATTG